>ERZ827423.1619-NODE-1619-length-21054-cov-12.310396_pt1 | contig 21054 bp, 20 predicted proteins | sample MGYA00519775_ERZ827423 | MGnify/ENA primary metagenome ERZ827423 (study PRJEB31778, sample SAMEA3449296) | human gut metagenome | biome: human gut; feature: human-associated habitat; material: faeces | place: United Kingdom | collected 2010/2012 ...
AAAAGGAAGTGGCAGAGCGAAAGCGGATCTTAGAAGAGGAGTTTCACATTCCGATAAACGATAACATAGAAAAGGAGATGGATCATATGTGCAACTTAAGCAAGGGCGTTGAAAACCGCGGCATTCGCAAAGGCATTGCTCAAGGCCACGAGGAAGAACGCCTCAATTCGATCAAAAGTCTGATGGAAACCTTGAACCTGACGATAGATCAGGCCATGCAGGCATTGAAGATTCCGAGCAGTGAACGAGAAAAATATGCACAGATGCTGAAATAACAGCAGATTGATGCCTGAGCAGGCAAATCGGCGTTTGCTTGCTCACGACCGTTTATCCATCCGATCTTCTCTGCATGGATCAAGCCAAAGGATGGAAAAAGGCACAGGATGATGCAACAAAAAGCCTGAACAGAACACAAGCGGTCTGTTCAGGCTTTTTTCATGAATCACGATCTGTATCTGACTGTTCAGCTGTCCGCGCAATTGTCGCTCATCGGCATAGCTGATCGGCGTATTCGCTGAGGATTTGATCAAATTCATCATAAGTGGATATTCTGGCCAGACGATCTTTGACGGGATGGCTGCCTGGCAGTCCCTTGATGTACCAGGTGGCATGGCCGCGCATTTCCTTCATGCCGATGTTCTCGCCTTTGAGCGCGCACAGGCGCTGTGCGTGTTCGCGCGCGATCTTGAAGCGCTCTTCCACGGGGACCGGCGGCAGCTGCTCTCCTGTCTTCAGCATATGCGCGCACTGAGCGATGAGCCAGGGATCGCCGAGCACACCGCGGCCGATGGCGACGGCATCGCAGCCGGTCTCTTGAAACATCCTCTGCATATCTTCCACGCTGCGTACATCGCCATTGCCGATGACCGGAATGCTTACTGCCTGTTTGACTTGCCGGATGATGTCCCAGTCGGCTTTTCCTTCATACATCTGTGCCCTCGTGCGTCCGTGTACGCAGATGGCGGAAGCTCCGGCCTGCTCCATGCGTCTGGCCATGTCCACCGCGTTGATGTGCGCGCTGTCAAAGCCGGCGCGGATCTTGACCGTCACCGGTTTGTCCACCGCTTCGACGATAGATGCCACCAGCTGCTGTGCATGCTCAGGTTCCTTCATCAGCGCGCTGCCGGCATGCGACTTGATGACCTTGTTCACCGGACAGCCCATGTTGATGTCGATGATGTCACAGGCGCTGTGCTTGTCCAGCAGTTTGGCTGCGTAGACCATCGTATCGATATCATGGCCGAAGATCTGCATGCTGACGGGATGCTCATCCTCCATGACCTGGGTCATGTGCACCGTGCGTGCGTTATCATAATACAGCGCCTTGTCCGAGACCATCTCAGCACAGACGAGCCCGGCGCCGAAGCGGCGGCAGATCCCCCGAAACGCGATATTGGAGACGCCGGCCATCGGCGCGATCACCAGGCGGTTATCCAGCCTGACGCTGCCGATCTGCCATTCAGTCGCGCGCATAGGTCTCGATGAATCTTTCCAGGTCGCGCAATTCTTCTTCACTGAAGTGATAGCGCTCATTGCAGAAATTGCAGGTGATCTCACAGCCATGGTCTTCTTCGATCATCTTCATCCGCTCTTCCTTGCTCAGCGTCGTCAGCACCCGCTTCATGGTCGCCTTTGAGCAATGGCACTTGAAGCAGATATCCTGAGAAGAGAGGATCTTCACATCGTCGAACATCTCATGGAGGATATCCTCCAGAGAGTCTTTATCCCGGATCAGGGTGGACATCGGCTGCAGCTTGCTGAGCACTTCCTCACATTTGCGGATATCCTCTTCGGTCGCATCCGGCATCATCTGCACGATCAGGCCGCCGGCAGAGATGATATGGTTATCGGTGTCGACGAGCACGCCGACACTGACGGCGGACGGGGTCTGCTCGCTGACGGTGAAATAATACGCAAAATCATCGCCGATCTCTCCGCTTTGCAGTTCTACGGTACCGCACCAGTTTTCCTTCATGCCCAGATCCTTGATGACCTCCAATGTGCCTTCTTTGCCGACTGCGATGCCCACGGCCAGCTTTCCGGTATCGTTGTATTGATAATGCACATGCGGGTTGGAAACGAAGCCGCGCACATGGCCGTCGCTGTAAGCATCGACGAGCACCGTTCCGATCGGACCGCCGCCGTTGATGCGGATGGTCAGCTGCTCTTTGTCGCTCTTGAGCATGCTGCCCATCATGGAGCCTACGCTCAGCGTCCTGCCCAGCGTGGCAGAAGCAGTCGGCCACAGGTCGAAGCGCTGCCGTGCCTCCTCCACCAGGTTCGTGGAAGAACAGATGTATACCCGCACATGCTCATGGCATGCGACGGCCTTCAACAGATAATCTTTCATTTTGCATTCCTCCCCGGCGCATCTGCGCCATGATAGTAAGAAAGAGATAATCGCGTGATTATCTCTTGGTCAGTTCTTTCAGCGCAGCTTCCATCTCTTCATCTGTGACGTCCTGCTGCGGTTCATTGTCGTCCGCTTTCGGCGCTTCCTCATCCTTGGCAGAGCCCTCTGCATCATCTGCCTTCGTCTCTGTTTCCGCTTCTGCCGCTGCTTCTGCTTCCGCCTCCTGTGCCGCCTTGGCCGCCTCTTCCTGCGGAGAGGTCATGGTGCCATACTGCACGAGGTTCTGGATCTGTTCCTTGGTCAGCGTCTCTTCCTCAAACAGCGTATTGGCGATCAGATCGAGCAGGTCGCGGTTCTCAGACAGGATGCGCTTGCAGTCCTCGTAGCACTCGTCCACGATCTTGCGCACTTCTTTGTCGATCTCTGCCGCCACGCCAGCCGAATAGTTGTTGCCATTGTTGTAGTCGCGGCCAAGGAAGACGTTGCCCTGCGGGTCTGCATACTGGATCGGACCCAGCGAGGACATACCGAACACACGCACCATCGCCTTGGCGATCTTGGTGATCTTTTCGATATCGTTGACCGCACCGGCGCTGATCTCGCCGAACACGAGCTCTTCGGCCACCCGGCCGCCCAGCAGCCCGGTGATCTGCGCCATATATTCGCGCTTGCGGTGGAAATACTTCTCTTCACGCGGGGTCATCAGGTTATATCCGCCTGCGTCTCCGCGCGGGATGATCGTGACCTTCTGCACCATGTCGGCATCCTTGAGCTTGATGCCGATCACGGCATGTCCGGCCTCATGGTAGGAAACCAGACGCTTGTCATCGTCATTGTACTTCTTTGATTTCTTGGCCGGTCCCATCATGACCCGGTCGATGGCTTCATCCAGATCGTCCATGGTGATCAGCTTGCGCTTATCACGCACGGCCAGGATCGCGCCTTCGTTCAGCACGTTTTCCAGGTCCGCGCCTGAGAAGCCCGGCGTGCGCTGAGCCAAGCTTTCCAGCGAAATGTCCTTGGCCAGCTTCTTGTTGCGGGCATGCACGCGCAGGATGGCCTCACGGCCCTTTTTATCCGGCAGGTTTACCGTGATCTGGCGGTCAAAACGGCCGCTTCTGAGCAAAGCAGGGTCAAGCACGTCAGGGCGGTTGGTCGCCGCGATGATGACGATGCCCTTGTTCTCGCCCATGCCATCCATCTCGACGAGCAGCTGGTTCAGCGTCTGCTCACGCTCATCGTTTCCGCCGCCCATGCCGGCGCCGCGCTGGCGGCCGACCGCATCGATCTCATCGATGAAGACGATGCACGGCGCAGCCTGCTGTGCCTTCTTGAACATGTCACGCACACGGCTTGCGCCGGTACCGACGAACATCTCGACAAAGTCAGAGCCGCTGATGGAGAAGAACGGCACATCCGCTTCACCGGCGACGGCCTTGGCCAGCAAGGTCTTACCGGTTCCTGGAGGGCCGACCATCAGCAGTCCCTTCGGGATGCGGGCCCCCATATCCGTGAACTGCTTCGGATTCTTCAGGTAGTCGATGATCTCACGCACTTCTTCCTTTTCCTCGTCACAGCCGGCCACATCCTTGAAGCGGACCTTGACATTGGACTGGATCTTCGCCCTGGATTTGGCAAAGTCAAACGCCTTGTTGTTGCCGCCGGCATTCATCTTGGAAAAGAACAGGAAAAACAGGCCGACCATCAGCAGCACCGGAAGCAGGCTGACCAGGATGTTCACGAACTGATTCTCACGGTTAGGGTCCGTGACATGCAGCTTTGCGCCATCCTTGTTCAGCGTTTCCGTCAGCCACTGAATGTTCTCATCGGTCTTGGGAACGCTGACCGTAAAGCTGCGTGTACCGCGGTCAGATTCATATATTCCCTGTACGTCAATGACCGTAGTGCCCACAGAGATGGTAGATTCCTGGATATCCATGCTTTCTGCTTCCTGCATGAATGTGGAATAATCCATATTCTCCGTCCTGCTGTCATTGCTGAAGATAATCAGTGAGGCCAGGATAATGATCACCAGTGCGTAAGGCAGGTAATTCATCCATTTTTTCATTTTTTTCAAACCTCCTCTGCGCTGCAGTAGTTATCTGTTTTCGTATACTTGCGGTCTCAGCACCCCGATATACGGCAGGTTGCGGTACTTCTGATCATAGTCCAGACCATAGCCCACCACAAACTCGTTGGGGATCTCAAACCCGACATAGTCGGCCTGGATCTCGATCACCCGGCGTGAAGGCTTGTCTAACAGTGAAACGATCTTCACATCCGCCGCGCCCTTGTGCAGCAGCAGCTTTTTCACTTCCTTCAGCGTCCGGCCGGTGTCTACGATATCCTCCACCAGCAGGATCGATTCGCCCTTGACCGATTTATCCAGATCCTTGTTGATCTTCACATCTCCTACAGACTGTGCGCCGTCATAGCTGGAAACATCCATGAAGTCGATCTCGATATCCAGATCGATATGCTTCATGATCTCAGCGAGGAACGGCACGCTTCCCTTCAGCAGTCCGACGACGATCGGGGTCTTGCCCGCATCGCGGTAATCCTGCGTGATGACAGCGCCGAGCTCCTTGCTGCGCTTGATGATTTCCTCTTCTGTTACGAGAATTCGCTCTATTACATCATTCATTCTATAATCCTCCCAGCACAGAACAACATTCATTGTAACATAAATATGGTGGGTTTGGCAGAAAAATGTGCAATATCACAGCCGATTTGCGGCACGAAGATCACCGCTTTATGCACGTTTTCCACGATCGGCCAGCTTTTGCGCTGCGCCAGGGGAATATGGCGGTCGATAAACCAGCGGTGGACCTTTTTGTGCCCGATGCGCAGCTGGATGACATCGCCATCCTGCGCGTTGCGCACCCGGATAGGAAAGTCGTCCTCATGCAGCGTGATGCCCTCGATGATCCGGCCGCTGAGCGCAAAGCGAAAGTACGGCGAAGAAAAGTCAATGAGCGCATCCACGGAGTCAAAGGCATACGCGTATCCGCATGGTTCTATTCTGTCCACGCTCAGCGTTCCATATTCCCGGTTCAGCTGCCATTCTTCATTCAGCTTCAAGCGCCATTGCGGGCGTGTGCTGTTCAGCTGTCGCAGCAGCTCCTGCTGGCGGCCGGCAGAGATCGGGATCTGACATTCCGCCAATATCCACTGCTGCAAGATCCATCCCGGATCATCGGCGCGCTGCAGGGCATCGATATCACGCTGCCATGTGCGAAGAAAACGCTCTGCCTGGCTGCGGCGTACGGCCAGCTGCGCATTGTCCGCCTCGATCTGCTGAAGCAGCGCCTGCCGCTGAGACGCTGTCATGGGTTCGATGACATGATGACGCACGCGATTGCGCTGATAGTCGTCTGATGCATTAGACTCATCATCCCCGAATGAGATCCCGTTTGTCTCGCAGTATTCCCGCAGCGCCGCACGCGGCTGATCGAGCAGCGGCCGGATGACGCGCACGCCATGCAGCACGGTCTCTGCTTGCAGGCCGTAATGCTGCGGGATGCTTCCGCGCTGCTTCTGCATCACATATGTCTCCAGCACATCGTCCTGCTGATGAGCGACGATGACGCCGCTGAGCGAATGTTCGCTGCACAGCGCGGCGAAGAACGCGTAGCGCTCCCGGCGCGCCTCCGCCTGAAAATTGTCCGCAGGGCGGTTTTGCGCATACAGGCAGTGCAGGGGGATGGCATAGCGGCTGCAGTATTCCTCGCACAGCCGCTGATCCCGCATGGCGCTTTCCCGCTTATGATAATTCACATGTGCGACATGCAGACGCACTCCGCTGCGGCGGCAGAGATCGAGCATGGCCATCGAGTCTGCGCCGCCGCTCACCGCGGCCAGCCAGGCTCCCTGTTTGAGCTGATTCATTTTTTCCATGGATGTATTATAGTACAGCAGGAATGTTTAAGCAATCCCGTTGCACGGCAATAAAAAAGGTGCATGGCACGCCTGCCTTCACACCTCATATCGTTCCACCTTCAAGATGGCGACCGTCGAATCATCGCTGCGCTCACGGCTCTTCAGCTTGCGCATCAAAACGCTCAGCTCGCCGCGCACATCCTGCGTCTCGTCCTTTTCCCGCGTCCATTCCAGGATCTCCTGGGGATGGACGCCATCGCTGAACATGATGATCTCATCCCCCTCTTGCAGCTGCAGACGCAGGCAGTCTGGCTGGATCTCTTCCACGATGCCGATGGGCAGCGATCTTCCGCTCAGCCGGATCAGCTCTCTGCCGCGCAGCAGCAGCGTCGGACAGGCAGCGGACTTCACCAGATATGCGCTGCCCTTATGCGCATCGATGCAGATGGCATCCAATGTCGCATAAGTATCGCTGTGCACCAGCTGGTTGATGGTGCGCACCGCGCGTGAAAGCTCCATGCCGCTGACGATCATCCGCTGGAAGATGCCGCTGACCAGCGAAGAGCTCTCCGCCGCCATCGCCCCGTTGCCCATCCCATCCGAGATCGTACACAGCGTGCATGCGCCATAGCGAAACAGCGAGCAGGTATCGCCGTTCTCCCCGCACCCTGCCGCAATGCTCTCACACGCCCCTTCCACCTTCAGCACAGGCGCCGAGCTCACTACGAAGCGGGTCGAGCGGCAAAGCCACCTGCTGTCTTCCATATGCGTGAGCCGAAAGCTGCAATGATACAATGTAGACAACAAAGGCATCAGCGTGCCTTCCATCTCTTTTCCGCTGATGCGTCCGACCACCCCTTCGATCTGCACATCGCCTTCTGCCAGGTGCGCGATGTTCAGCGAATAGACGTCAAACTGATAGCCCTCCAGGATCTCACGCAGCTGCTTCTCATCCAGCTGTTCCCGGTCATCGAACAGCTCTCTGGACATCTGTTCCACGCCTTCCGCCATCTGAAACAGCAGCGCCGCATCCTCATGCGCATGCTGGCGGTAAAACTGGGCCATCGAATGAAAGATCCCGGAAAAGTTCTGCAGCCGTCTGCGCAGCTGCTGCTTCTCATCCTGTCCCTGCATCGGATGGACCAGCGGCTTCTTGCGCTGCACATAAAGATGCGCGGTCAAAAAGACCAGCAGACATGCGACCGCCGCAGCCAGTTCCTGCCAGTCAGGATGCTGGAGGATGACGATGACCAGATAAAGCAGCATCCTGCCTTCCATGCGGATCTCCTTCGCATGAAACACCAGCAGCCCTATGGCAGAGAGCAGCGGAAAATGCGGCTCACATGTCCGCATCATCAAAAACAGCACTGCAGCGGAAGCCGGCGAACAAAACAGCGCGGCCGCCAATGATGCCGCCGTCGCGATCAGCAGCTCCTGCTTCGGGAACAAGATGCCGAAGAATAAATAAAGGGAAACGATCAGCGTCCCTTTCCATACATCATTGTCCCACCATTCATTGCGGATCCACGCATCCTTTTCATATTGTTCCCCATACAGCACGATCAGCAGCAGCATCATGGAGATGATCTGCGCAGCGTCCTGCATCTGGATGACAAAAGGGAACTGCATGGCGATGTTGATCAGCGTCAGCCATAGCGACAGACGGTGTGTCGAGCGGACACATTGCACCAGCAGGAAGAAGATCAAGATGCCCAGCAGTGTCAGATACGCTGTGGACACCGACAGCGCCCCGAGAAAGAGGACGTGGGAAAACAGAAAAAACAGGAGCGCTCTGCGATTGTGCAGATATCCATAGGTAAGAAACGGAAACAGCATCAGGTACTGGAAGCGCAGCGGCAGAAAAGCGCAGAGCACACCGGCGCCCAGATACAAGATGATCTCCAGATTCATGTGAAGGCTCACGGCGGGATCCTTCATCGCTGTTTTTTCCACAGCATCACCTCTTGTCTCTTATTGTAAGAAACACCAGATTCGAAGACTGTCGGAATCTGCGCAAGCGCGATTTATCCGATCACCTGACGCATGCGGGAATGGATCTTCTGAAACAGAGGACTGCCGCGGTCCACATGCGCCTTCACATCGATGATGCGGGCCGTATTGATGAACTTACAGTCATTGAGGAAGAGCGTGGACTGCTTATTGAGCCCCTCGATATGCGGCATGCGCATCAAGTGACGCTTGCCGCGCGGATTGTCCTGCTCATCATAAGCCTGTGCCGCCGCACTGGGATTGCCGCTCATCGGGATGACGAATGCCTTGCCGTGAAACAGCTTCATGATGATGCCGAAATGCTGAAATCCGATCTCACACTGGTAAGCGTCTGCCCCGAAATCGATAAAGCAGATGTCGCCGACCCGCACATCGACGCCTAATGCCGTACAAGAATACAGATGCTGACGCTCCTCCAGATTCGCCTCCGAGATCAGCCGTTCCGCCTGCTCCTTATGATTCAGCTCGCTGAAGCTGCGGGATCGCTGTTTCAGGAACGATTCCATGATGACCTGCATCTCCTGGACCTGATGCTCACTGCCATTTCTGATCTTCGTATATAATGTTCTGACATCCATCAAGATTCCTCCTTTCATCCCGCTCTTACGCAAGATGCCTTCATCCACCCTAATCACCATTAGCAGTATTTCCAGGATAAGGCGCGCACATACAAAAAAAAGCATGTGCCTCATGACATGCTCTCATTATCCGATCTTCTGCGGATACAGGATCCCTTTTTCGCGCAGTGCCTCTTTCATCTTTGCGAATGCCTCTTCATCCGGATAACGGATGGTGTGCAGATGAACGCCATGGGTCAGCTGACTGAGCGGTTCGCTTTCGCGGATGCTGTCCAGGAAACGATCGACATCATAACGGGAAGACAGATGCAGCTGGCCGACCAGCTCTCCATAAAGGGGATGCTCGACGATGACATCCACCACCGTGCACCCATAATCCACGATGGTGTACAGCTCCTCCTGCAGCCGCTCACGTCCATGCATGACGGCGATCTTCTTCTCGCAAGGATGCGTCTGCTCCTCCAGCACATAGCCGCGCGGCGTGGCGATGATGCCGATGCCCCTTGCCCTGAGCAGCGCCACATCACCGACGATGATCTGCCGGGATACATGCAGCATGGCTGCCAGGGCACTGGCCGACAGCGGCTTTCCGCTCTTCCTGATTTCTTCCACGATCCTGTCTCTGCGATCCATATCATCACCTCATCTCCCTCATTATAGCAGAAGATCCAGGGAAATCTCCAGCAGGGATGCCGCATCCGCAAGGACGATCCATGGCGCAAAGGGCAGACGGCTGTCCGGCCTGCACCGCTTTCTGATGAGCAGCAGCGCCGCGCACAGGCCTCCCGCGATGAGCGACAGCTGCAAGGCACGCAGGAAATCCGTCCCCCTCAGCATCCCGCACACCAGGCACAGCTTGATATCGCCCATGCCGAAGCAGGGCTTCCACAGATGATCCATCGCCAGCATGAGCAAAGCGGGAACGCTCATCCCGATCAGCATCTGCCCCAACGAGGGCAGATTACCGGAAAGAAGACCAACGATAAGCAGCGCCAGCGAAAGCCTATCCGGAATGATCATCCGCTTTCGATCGATCTGCGCGATCGCGATCAAGGTCAGCAGCTGCGCATCACGGAAGAACGCCGTGCGCAGATCATCCGCACAGACAGACAGTCCCCATGCGCCTGCGGTAAGCAGCACGAGCGAGAGCGGACGAAGCTGCGCCTGATAATGCCTGAGCAGCGCATTCAGCGCGAGCATTCCGCAAAGCAGCGAGATCATGTCACCACCTCCCTGCCCTCCTCCTACGCCAGGCGCGCAAGGCGCACTAAAAAACATGCACATCCTCAGACATGCATGCCTTGATCAATAAAATGATGCGACGTCATCCACGCTCTTGCGCAGCGGCTTCTGCGGATCGATGTCCCGATAGCCCACGCTGATGACGCTGACGATGGTCTCCGCTTCATCGATGCCAAGCAGACGGCGGATCGCCTCTGCGTCTCTGATTCCCATGACCAGCGTGCTCAGGCCCAGTTCTTCCGCCTTCAGCAGCAGGTTCATGTTCTGCAGCCCGAGATCATAGCAGCCCCAGCCATTGCCCAGTTCGTTGCTCGGCTGTCCGTTCTTTTCAAATCCGCTGCGGTCCTTCACAAACGTGGTGACGATCAGCACCGGCGCATCATGCGTATTTTCCGCATTGAAGCGGGCCAGCCCCTGCTCTTTCAGCTGATCCAGCAGCGGCTGCGACATGACGACATGATACCGTCCGGTCTGCGAATTTTTCCAGGTCGGCGCCTGAATGGCCGCCTCGATCATCTGTTCGATCTGCTCCTTGCCGACCGGCTGTGCCTGGTAACGGCGAATGCTGCGCCGCTGTTCCAGCAATGCGTCAAATTCCATGTTCACGCACCTCCTCTCTGTGTCCAGTATAAACCGGCTCAGCGAAAAAAGGAAGCGCGTCCTGTCAGCTCTTGCAGCAGTCTTTTTCCTCTTCCTGCAGCATCCGCCGCTCTCCTTTTTCCACCGGCTGATTCCAACGATAGCCGATGTTGTGCACGGTCTCGATGCAGCTGCCTTCTGCTTTCAGCGCTTTCTTCAGATTGCTCACGTGCACATTCAGCGTATTCTGCTCCATGATGACGCCGCGTTCTTCCCAGAGATAATTGCAGATGGTATCGCGGAGCACCACGGTCTGGGCATTTTCCACCAGCAGCTGCAGGATGCGAAACTGCATCTTGGTCAGTGCGATCGGCTCTGCGTTGCGCCATACGCTCATCCTGCTGAAATCGATCTTCAGGTTTCCGGTCAGCACCCGGTTGGGAAGCCGGACATTCTGCCAGTGCTGCCTGCGCATGACGGCATGCACCCGCGCCATCAGGCTCTCGATCGTAAATGGCTTGCTGACATAAGCATCCCCGCCGATCTCATATCCTTTGATCTGCTCTGGTTCATCGGCCGCGCTGGTCAGAAAGATGACCGGCGTCCGCTCATATTCTCGGATCTCCCGGCACAAGTCAAAACCATTTCCATCCTTGAGAAAGACATCGATCAAATACAGATCGAAGCATCTCGTCTGGATCAGCTGCCACGCTCGGTGATATGAGCCGGCAGCGGTCAGTGAGATGTTGTATCTTTTCAGAGCCAGCGCCAGACTCCTTGCCATTTCCTGGTCATCTTCCACATAAAGCACCTGCAGCTGCTTTTCCGACATGTTCATTCATCCTCCTGTCATGCATGGAAATGTCCTGTCATCTTAAGAATAACATCAATTTCCTTCTTCTGTAATACAGAATAGAACATAAATCTTAAGATTCTCTAAAGAAACATGCGGAATCTGTTCAAAGACCCATTTTAGCGAACATACCGCTGAACATTCGATTCAGCGCATCATGCCTCATAATGCATCTTTTCGACGCTCCAGTCCTTCAGCACTTCGGCATAATCGCGTGCGTAAGCCCTGGCTGCCGGCAGGTCATGATCGAGATAATTGCCGCATTCCCGGCTGTACTGAGCGCCTGGGATCGGCGCGTCAAACGCGCTGATGAACGCCATCGCCTCCTGAACCAGCCGCAATGCCTCTGCATGAGACATGGTATCCCGCGTCAGCAGATAAAACCCTGTGCGGCAGCCCATCGGACCGGCATATACGATCGCATCGCTCCATGAAGAATTGCGCACATATGTCGCGAGCAGATGCTCAAAGGTATGCAGGCCGGCATTTTCCAGATAAGGGCCCTGATTCGGCACCACCATCCGTAAATCATAAGTGACCACATCGCCGTCGATGCGGGAGATGTACATCCCTTTTTTCAGCACGTCATGATCGACGCAAAAACTCTTGATCGTCTTCATCTCTGTTCCTCCTGAATAGATAAAAAGACATCCATCCGCTGGGGTGAATGTCCATCAGCTGTTATTTCTGATCTTCCATCGCTTCTGCATACGTACGGCGCTCTGGGCTCAGATTGTCGACATAGTAACGAATGGTCAGGGTGCCGGCACACTTGCTGCGGCTCTTCGGTTCAACGATGAACCCGTCTCCCTCCAGCATCTTGCTCAGCATTGCCTTGCAGCATGCGTTCAGATTCTTTACGCCCGGTTCGCATTCATTCATGAATTCTTTGGCATTTACTTCGATATACAGCCATAATTTATCATGTGCTTCACACTTCATGGCCTGCAGACGCTCACAGTATTGTTCGATGCTCCATTTCTCCATTCCAAAACACTCCTTTTCGTTTTGACAATCAAAACACTGAAATTATAGCACGTTTCTGTGCAGATGACAAATCAGCGTCAATAGGCGAGGATCTCCACGCCATGCTCAGTGATGAGCAGGGTGTGTTCCCACTGCGCGCTGAGGCTGCCATCCGCGGTATAGGCGGTCCATCCGTTGTCGGCGTCGATATACAGCTCCCATCCGCCGGCATTGATCATCGGCTCCACCGTGATCACCATGCCCGGCGCCAGCACCATCCCTGCGCCCTTGCGTCCGATGTGCGGAACGACAGGATCCTCATGGAACCCGTTGCCTACGCCATGTCCCGCAAAATCACGGACAACGGTATAGCCGTTGCGGTGCGCATGTTCCATGATGGCCGCGCCGATATCGCCGACATGGCCCCACGGCCTGATGGCGTCGATGCCGATCTGCAGACACTCTTTCGTGACCCGCACCAGCCGCTGCGCCTCTTCGCTCACCTCGCCGATCATGAACATGCGCGATGCATCCGCGTAATGTCCCTTGTAGATCGTCGTCACGTCCACATTGACGATGTCCCCCTCCTGGAGCACGACGCTGCGATCAGGAATGCCGTGGCAGACCTCATCGTTGACCGATGTGCAGACGCTCTTGGGGAAACCCTCATAGTTGAGCGGGGCGGGGATCCCGCCATGCTTGATCGTAAACTCATGCACGAGCGTATTGACCGCTTCTGTCGTCATGCCAGGGCGGATATGCTTGGCGACCTCATCCAGCACGCCGTTGTTGATCGCTGCCGCCTTACGGATCAGGCGGATGTCCTCAGGGCTCTTGATCAGCGTGCGCTCAGGCATCACATGCCCCTCCAGCTTCATGACATTATAGCGGTCATCCCACTTTTCATGACACTGTTTGTACTTCTTTCCGCTGCCGCACCAGCAGCGTGAATTTCTCTGCATATTCATCCATCAATCACCTTCATTGATGTATTATAGCACATTTCCTTGCAAAATTCCTCGGATGCCTGCATCGCATACAAAAAAGACCGTGCAATTACACACGGCTGCCGCGGGACGAAATGAAAAAGTTGATATTAGGGATAGAGGTCCATCCCGCAGCAAGTTTACCCAACAGTTTACTGCCTCTCAGAATGCATAGACTGCCGACAGCTCTCCGTTGTTAGTATCATTTTACCATGAAATCGCTTCGCTCGTGTGAACATTTTGTGAAAAATGTCAATTTATTACAAATTAATGTACACAAAGAGCATCCGATTCTTGCCGCTGAGGTCGCGAAGCACCTCGATGCGGGCATCTGGAAAATATGACGCAGCCAGTTCCTGCAGCCGCTCACCTTGATCATAGCCCATCTCAAAGGCCATCATGGCCCGATCCTTGAGGATCAGATGCGCGCGTTCAAAGATACGGCGGTAAAAATACAGCCCGTCTTCTCCGCCGAAGAGCGCCACATGCGGCTCATAATCGACCACGCTGTGTTCCATCTGCTCATGCTCAGGGATATACGGCGGATTGGAGATGAGGATATCTACGCGGAAGCCTCGTTCGATGAATGGTTCGAGCATATCTCCGATCAAAAAATCCACATCGGCTTCATTCGCCGCCGCATTCTGCTCAGCGACCCGGATCGCCGCTTCGCTGATGTCACTGCCCGTGACATGGATGTTATTCTCTTCCTTGCTCAGGGAGATGGCGATCGCACCGCTGCCCGTGCCGATATCTACCGCCTCTGCCCGCTGTCCGGCAAAGTATTCATCATACCCAGCCAGGATGTTGGCGACCAGCTCCTCTGTTTCCGGACGAGGGATCAGCACATCTTCATTGACCGTAAAGCGATAGCCATAGAACCATTCAAATCCGAGCACATGTCCCAGCGGCTCGCCTTTTTCCATGCGGCAGATGCCCTGCTCAAAGCGTTCCAGCAGCTCGCCGGGCACTTCCTCATCATACTCCATATACAGATTGTGCGCATCCAGGCTGGCCAGTTCCAGCATGAGCAGCTGCGCAGCCTGTTCTCCCTGTCCTGCCTCATACAGGCGCTGGCGCGCTTGCTGCAGGACCTTGCGATAGGTCGGCATTACTGCTGTCCCGCCAGCTTGGCCTGCTGATCCGCGCTTTGCAGCGCGTCGAGGATATCGTCCAGCTTGCCCTCCATGACACGGTCCAGCTGCTGGATGGTGAACCCGATGCGATGGTCCGTCACGCGGTTCTGCGGATAATTATAGGTGCGGATCTTCTCTGCGCGGTCGCCCGTCCCGATCTTGGAACGGCGCTCCATGCCCTGCTCCTCTTCCAGCTTGCGCTGATGCTCTTCATAGACACGGGAGCGGATCGTCATCAATGCCGTCGCACGGTTTTCATGCTGAGAGCGGCCATCCTGACACTTGACCACGATCCCGGTCGGCTTATGGATGATGCGCACGGCAGAATCGGTCTTGTTGATGTGCTGTCCGCCGGCACCGCTCGAACGCATGGTCTCGATCTCCAGATCATTCATGTCGATCTCGAAATCCTCTTCTTCGATCTCCGGCGTCACCAGCACAGTTGCCGTAGACGTGTGGATGCGCCCCTGGCTCTCGGTCTTCGGCACACGCTGCACACGGTGGCTGCCCGACTCAAATTTCAGCCGGCCATACACGCCGTCTCCGCTGATCTTGCAGGATACCAGGGAGAATCCGCCGGCATCGCTCTCATCCATCTCGATCGTCTCCACGCGCCATCCTCTGGACTCGGCGTATTTGGAATACATGCGGAACAGATCTCCGGCAAAGATGTTGCCTTCGTCGCCGCCGGCCGCGCCGCGCACTTCCAGAAAGGCATTGTGCGAATCATTAGGGTCTTTGGGGATGAGGAGCACTTCCAGCTTTTGCAGCAGCTCTTCCTGCTTCGGCTCCAGTTCCTCGATCTCCATCCTGGCCATCTCCCGCATTTCCTTGTCTTCCTCATGCAGCAGCGTCTTCGCCTCTTCCAGCGCCTCTGATGTTTTTCGATATTCTGTATATGTCTCCACCACTTGAGTCAGCTCTGCCTGCTCACGTCCCAGCTTCGCCAGCTGTCTGCTGTCTGAAGCGACCTCGGGCATCATCATCAGGTCAGTGATCTCATGGTAACGGTTGACCATGCCTTCCAGCCGTTCGATCATCACGCTCATGCTTCCATCCTCCTTGCTCCTTCAAAACAAACGAATATACTATACCATGTTCCCCTTTATAAGGAAAGAATTTTCCCGGCCTCAGCGCGTTTTTCCCCGCTCCTTCTGCGCGATGAGCGCTTCGATCAGCGTCATGCAGCCCTCTTGTTCACAGCCGGGCACGATCAGCTGTGCAGCCTGGCGGCATTCTGCGCTGCCGTTTTCCAGGGTCACGCCAAGGCCGCTTCGGCGGATCAGCTGCACATCGATGCCGCCGTCTCCGATCGCTGCCGCATCATCAAAAGAACGGCCCAGCATATCCAGCACCGCTTCCACCGCGGCGGCCTTGCTGCAGCCCTGCGGCGTGATGTCGATGATGGTGTCGGTGCTGCGCACCACCTGATATGCGCCGATTGCTTCGATGCGCGGGGCAAGCTGCGCAAAGACCGCGTCCAGCTGTGCCGGATCAGCGGAAACAGAGCATTTCCACAGCTCATCCCCGATGTGACGCTGCGGATGGAAGGTGAACAGATAGTCTACCTCGCAGTTTTTCCAGTCGAGGATGAAGCCTTCGCGAAAGCCGCTGGCCACCATGCCTGAAGGCTGAGCGATCGCCAGATCGACATTCAGCCGCAGTGCTTCCTCCCACATGCGCAGGCCATCTTCCCGTGCCATCGCATGCACGAACAATGTCTTCTTTTCCCGGACATCATAAGCCAGCGTGCCATTCTGCGCGATGACATAGCCGCCATGCTCTTCCATGCCGATCTGCAAGGCAACCGGCAGCACGCCTTGAAATACGCGCGCAGAGGCGAGGATGATCATCACGCCAAGTTCCTGCAGGCGGCGCAGGCCGTTGCAGACACGTTCACTGACCCGGATCCCTCCGCCCGGGTTCATCAGCGTACCATCCAGATCACAGATCAGGGTACGGATCTCTCTATCAATCTTCATTTGTGCTCCTTTCATAATTTTGCTCCTTTCATAATTTGCTGCGGTAAGTGCGCGGACTTTCCTGATAGAAGCGGCGGAAAACCTTGTTGAAATACAGCTGGTCCTTCATGCCGACCGCCTCGGCGATGTCCTTGATCTTCAGATGCGACAGTTCCATCAGCTTGGCCGCATGATCCATCTTCTTGCGGTTGATGTACTGCATCAGGTTTTCTCCTGTCTGCTTCTTGAAGATGCGCGAAATATGGATCGGCGTGCGCTGCACCGTGTTGGCGATCTGCTCCAGCGTGATCTTCTCACCGAGATGCGCATCCACATACTGCATGATGTCCAGCACCGTCTTGGAATATGTCCCCTGTGCACAGGTGCCTGCCCATGCCTCAGCATCCTTCATCACCTCGATGAGGTCATCCTGCAGCTACCTGACGGTCTCTGCCCGCTCAAACATCAGCTGCGTGCGGCCCGTCATCAGCGAATGTCTTCCACCGGTGCGCGCCAGCAGCTGCTGATCCATCGCATGCACGATGGAGCGGCAGTAATAAACGACATCCGTCGGCTCGATCTGCCGCTCTTTCATCTCTGTGAGCATGGTCACGATGAGCTCGCGGCAATGGGCGAAATCCGAGACCTCCGCCAGCTTGACCAATGTCTCCTTATAGCGGATGCTCCCAAAGTCAAGTGAACAAAACTGCATCTCATCCCGTTTCATCACACAGCCATCCCCGCAGTAAAACCGGTCATGATGATGTTTGGCATACCCATTGTAGAGATCGATAAAGTCCTGGCAGCCCTCACAAATAGGGGAAATGCTCAAGGAAACGGTAAGCGGGAGACATTTTCTGAACTGTTCGCTCAGCGTCCGGGCACACTCGAGCGCCATTTCCTCATCCTGTTTTCGGATGATGATCGTTCCGGAATGAGCGGTGGAAAACAACACCGTAAAGCTGCCATAAACCTGCATGACGGAATCCACCACCCTGCCAAGCTCCCGTCTCAGGTGTCTGCGGTCATTGAACAGCCCGTTGGCATACGTCCTCTTCACATTGTCCATCCGAAAGCAGATCATGCGGTATTTTCCCTGCAGACAGGAAAGCTCATCCCGCTGCAGCAGCGGCATCAGCTTTTCCGCTTCAGCTGATTCCCCTTTGCGGATCAAGCCCAGCAGATGCTCCAGCTCATCCCGCCAATCTTCCCGCCTTGCCTGCGCATCATGGCTCTCCCTGATCATCTCGAGGTTCTCGATCAGCTGCGCACCGCTGAACATGCCTCTCTCCAGATAATCCATGCATCCGCTGCGCCATGCGCTGCGCACCGTCTGCATATCGCTGTCATTGGAACAGACGATCACATGACAATCCGGGCTGCACGCCTTCAGCTGTCTCAGCAGCGAGATCCCATCCCCGCTGCGCAGCCGGATGTCGGTAATGACAAGATCGTGACGATGCTCACAGAAATGCTCCATCGCCTGTGACTCACTGTCACAATATGAAATGATTTCGAACTGATACTGTTGCCAGGGAATCATATCCCGATAAATCGTGTACATCTGTTTGCGTTTATCCACAATCATGACACTGTACATAGTTCTGCTCCTTTCCTCATGACCTCGTATATGGAATATTAGCACATCCCCTGATGGATTGCCACAAAATGCCCAAAACATGTCTGATATTGTCAAATATCTTCCAAAAACAGGATTTTTCCGCTGAATCTCCGTTTCAATACAGTCTGAAAAAATGCTATACTATATAAGGGTACCCGCGCGTGAGGCGCCGGGTAAAGCAGCCTTGCCATATGTCGATCTTGCGCCTTGCGCGCATAAGCTTCCGGAAAGAACGGCATGAACCCGGCCGGTCACTCATGCCTGCTTTCTGAAAGTTGGATCCAGCGTCCGGAATGCCATCCAACCTTCCTTGACGCAATGCTCCATGATCGGAATACGGCATGAAAATGGCCGGCTGGAAAGGATATGTTTCATCGTGTTCTGTTGGATGGTTCACCCTGAAACCAAGAGGTATTTATGAACGCTAACCCATTAAAGCAGATTATTGCAAAACAGAAAGCAGGAGAAGCCGTCGGCATCTATTCTGCCTGCAGCGCCAACAGCTATGTGATCGAAGCTGCCATCGAATGTGCAAAGCGCGACAATTCCTGCGTACTGATCGAAGCAACGGCAAATCAGGTCGATCAGAATGGAGGCTACACGGGAATGAAGCCGGCAGACTTCCGCGATTTCGTCTTCGGCATCGCGAAGAAGGTCGGATTTACGACTGACCGTATCTTCCTGGGCGGAGATCACCTGGGACCGCTGACCTTCGCATCCAAGCCAGAAGCCGAGGCCATGGCCGATGCGCGTGAGCTCGTTCGCTGCTACGTTGCGGCAGGGTTCACCAAGATCCATATCGATACCAGCATGAAGGTCGCAGACGACGATCCGAATACGCGTCTCAGCGATGAAACGATCGCCCGCCGCGGCGCTGAACTGGCTCGCGTCTGCGAAGACACTTATCAGGAACTGCTCAAGAGCGATCCTGACGCAGTGCGTCCGGTCTACATCGTCGGCAGCGAAGTGCCGATCCCAGGAGGCGCCCAGGATCCCAACGCCGGCATGCAGGTGACCCGTGTTGAAGACTTCAAGGCCACTGTCGCCGCTTTCGAGAAAGCATTCAAGGAGGCAGGTCTGGAAGAGACATGGAAAGATGTCATCGCCTGCGTCGTACAGCCGGGCGTAGAAGAAAAAGACGCCGGATGCACAGAATATGACCGCGCCAAGGCCGCAGAGCTCATGGCCAGCATCAAGGAATTCCCGAACCTCGTATTCGAAGGCCACTCTACCGATTACCAGACAAAATACAAGCTCAAGGAACTCGTGGAAGACGGCGTCGGCATCCTGAAGGTCGGCCCGGGCCTGACTTATGCAATGCGTGAAGCACTGTTCGCGCTGGCCTACATGGAAGAGATGATCATGCACGGCAAAGAGGATGAACAGTCCCACTTCATCGACGTGCTGGAAAAGGCCATGCTCGCTGAGCCGAAGAACTGGCAGAAGCACTATCATGGAGATGAAAACGAGCTCTGGTTCAAGCGCAAGTTCTCCTTCTCCGACCGCAGCCGTTACTACATGCCGGTTCCTGAAGTGAATGCCGCTAAGGAAAAGATGATCGCCAACCTGCGCAAATACGGTGTTTCTCTGGCTGTGCTCTCTCAGTTCATGCCGATCCAATACACGAAGGTGCGCGAGGGCGTGCTGGAGAACGATCCGGAAGTGCTCATCAAGGACCGCATCAAGAATACGATCGACGAGTATCTGTTCGCTTCTCATCAGGAAAAACTGTTCTAAATATAGACTCAGGCTGTCTGCGCTGCAGACAGCCTTTTCTCTGTTTGACTTGGTTTCTGATCAAAGTATGTTATAATAAAAAAGATTCTGCCGTTCGCAGAATGAAATGAGCACTGCACATCAAGCAGTCACGGAGGAAACAATGAAGAAAATCAGAAAAGCAATCATACCGGCTGCCGGCTTTGGTACACGCTTTCTGCCTGCCACCAAGGCGGTTCCAAAGGAAATGCTTCCGATCGTTGACAAGCCGACCATACAGTACATCGTGGAAGAAGCAGTCAAAAGCGGCATTGAGGAGATCCTGCTGATCACCAACTGCTATAAGAGCTGTATCGAAAACCACTTTGACACCAGCTTTGAACTGGAGAAAAAACTCGAACAGAGCAATGATATCGAACATCTTGAAATGGTCCGAAAGATCGCTGCCATGGCCAACGTATACAGCGTGCGCCAGAAAAACCCGCGCGGTCTTGGACACGCTGTCCTCTGTGCAAAGTCGTTTGTCGGTGATGAGCCCTTTGCCATCCTGCTCGGCGATGACATCGTAATCAATCCGGATGGACCGACTGCTACGCAGCAGCTGATCGAGGTCTATGATCAAACAGGCGCAAGCGTGGTCGGCGTACAGAGCGTAGCGGATGAAAATGTCCACAAATACGGCATCATCGATCCAAAGGAAAAGCTCAGCGATCGCCTCAGCCATGTGGCCGGATTCGTCGAAAAGCCAAGCAAGGAAAATGCGCCAAGCAATTTTGCCATCCTGGGCCGCTATATCCTGACGCCGGAGATCTTTGCCCTGTTGGAGACGCAGGCGCCTGGCAAAGGCAATGAGATCCAGCTGACCGATGCGATCGATCGCCTGGCGAAGAACGAAGATGTCTATGCCTATGAATTTGCCGGCAGCCGTTATGACGTCGGTGATAAAAAAGGCTTCCTGCAAGCACAGATCGACTTTGCCCTGGCCAGGGAAGACCTTCGTGAAACGATGATCGAGATCATCCGCAGCACCGGTATTCACTGATCTTAAATGAAAACCAGAGATCCCAGCAGGACACGAGATGTCCGCTGATGATCTCTGGTCTTTTTTCTACCAGAAAACAAAGAAAAAGGAGATCATATGATCTCCGATAAAGACCTGGCAGCGTGCTGTCTT
>ERZ827423.1620-NODE-1620-length-21051-cov-17.688655_pt1 | contig 21051 bp, 23 predicted proteins | sample MGYA00519775_ERZ827423 | MGnify/ENA primary metagenome ERZ827423 (study PRJEB31778, sample SAMEA3449296) | human gut metagenome | biome: human gut; feature: human-associated habitat; material: faeces | place: United Kingdom | collected 2010/2012 ...
AAAATATAACAGTTATTAAATTCCCTAAAACAGGTGAAATCTCAATCGGAATTTGTAGAGAAAATCAAACAGCTAGGAGAGCATTTATTTATGAATACTTTTACATATGCATTGGAACAAAGAAATCTGGAAGAATTAAGAAAGTATCCTAAGGCAGACTTGCACAATCATTTTGTGCTTGGTGGAAATAGAATGTTTATATATCAGAAAACTCGTAAAAAAATTGGGCCATTAGTTAATCCTTTGTCATCAATGGATGAGATGAATCAATGGAGTCAAAAATATATTGATCAAGATTTTAATAGCACTGCGATGAGGAAATTTTTAATCAGAGCAACCTTTGAACAAGCCAAGGAAGATGGAGTAACTGTGCTTGAAATTGGTGAAGATGTGTGGGGCTTAAATGAATTTTTTAATAATGATATTGATGAGTTGGTTAATGCTTTTACAAGTGCTCAAAAAGAAATCGCTCCCGATATAGAATTAAGGCTCCAAATTGGATTATCAAGGCATTGTCCTATCAGTTATTTAGAGGATTGTTTATCTCGTTTTTGGGGAAACAAACATTTTTATTCTATTGATTTGTACGGTGATGAATTAGCACAACCTATCGAAAATTTTAAAGGAATTTATCGGCGTGCAAAAAAAGAAGGATTAAGGCTAAAAGCGCATGTTGGAGAATGGGGGACTGCTAAAGACGTAAGAACAGCAGTAGAAGAATTAGAACTTGATGAGGTTCAACATGGTATAGCTGCAGTTGGTGACGAATCAGTAATTCGCTTTTTGGCAGATAATAAAATCAGATTAAATATTACACCAACAAGTAATATTTTACTTGGAAGGGTTGCAGATATGTCTATGCATCCGATTGGAAAACTGTATCGTAGTGGTGTTGATGTTACTATAAATTCTGATGATGTATTAATATTTGATTCAGATGTATCCAAAGAATATCTACGGCTTTATGAGTCTCAGTGCTTAACTGCAGAAGAATTAGAAAACATAAGAAAAAATGGACTGAAACCTATAATTGTATAGACAGATTCCAGTTTGTATGTATGATAAATCTAAACAGTATTTTAGCAACATATCCTGAGTGGGGGCAGAAAGTGCCCCCACTTTCACTATTTGGGGGCGAAAAGCGCCCCCGGTATTCAAAAGTGACTCCATTTTGCGCCCCCGTTTTTTGAAATCTGGAATCTAAACAAGATTACAATGAAATCAGAACTTAAAAAGTGGTGGCAAAAAGCGCCGTCAAAATCGTAAAGTGGGGGCGGAAAGCGCCACCAAAATGATAAAATGGGGGCAAAAAGCGCCACCATATATCATAAATGATGGGTTCAAGGGAAAAATCCCTTGCTAGAACAGCATTTGGATGGAGACATCTCTAATGCGTATCTAGCCGTCAACCTAAGAAATATCAAAGCAGCCAAGACAGCAGATTAATCATACAACATTTCTTATTGGTTAATTAAATTGAATGGAAATTGAACACTACTCAATTGTGCAATCTATATGAATCTGATATGCTGAGTATACAAAAGCTTTTGAATTTTATAGGAGATGAAGCAAATGGATATAGGCGTTGTTATAAAAAATATAGAAAAGAAACTGGTATGACGCAGGAGGAGATGGCAAACAGATTAGGCGTGACAACACCGGCTGTAAACAAATGGGAGAATGGTAATTCCAAGGATTCAATTGATGACGAGAAAGTAAGCAGGCAGAAACAATTTGACCGGTTCTGTTATTACTTAGGTGGGGTAAAACAGCTTCTGGACAAAAAGGCTGCATAGGCAGCTGGCATCCTGTAGATAATATGCTACGGGATGTATACATATATTACGGGACTTCATTCATGGCGAGTGGAGTCTCTTTTATTTTGCACTGTATAATGGAAAAAGTTTTGGTTGAACAGAGGTTGGAATGATGATAAGATTTAGTTGGGACAATAGTGAACACATGTGTTCACATTTCATAACTAAGAAGTAATGGATTGGAGAGGTGCTTATGGCAGATAAAATTGGAACCGATGAATATGGGGAAATACTTATATATCAGACTGATGATGGACAGACAAATATAGAAGTTAAAATAGAAGATGATACAGTGTGGCTGACACAACAGCAGATGTCAGAGTTATTCCAAACTTCTCGAACAAATGTAGTAGAACATATTAAGCATATTTATGAGGAGGGTGAATTAGACGAAATTTCAACCTGTCGGAATTTCCGACAGGTTCGAAAAGAAGGAAATCGTGAGGTGACAAGGCAGATTCCTCATTATAATCTTGATATGATAATATCTCTTGGATACCGTATTAAATCAGTGATTGCAACAAGATTCAGGCAGTGGTCAACAAAGCGGTTAAAAGAATATATGATTAAGGGATTTACGATAGATGACGAGCGTTTGAAAGGAAATGGTGGAGGAAATTACTGGAAAGAGTTACTTGACAGAATCAGGGATATAAGATCTTCAGAAAAGGTCTTGTATCGTCAGGTTCTTGATTTATATGCTACGAGTGTAGATTACAATCCTCATAGCGAAGAGTCTGTTATATTCTTTAAAATTGTTCAGAATAAACTTCACTATGCAGCACATGGTCATACTGCGGCAGAGGTTATATATCAGCGGGCAGATGCAGAAAAGCCATTTATGGGACTTACTTCATTTTCAGGTGAATTACCAGCATTAAAGGATATAGGAATTGCAAAGAATTATCTTGAAGAAAATGAACTCAAAGTATTAAACAATCTTGTTTCTGGTTATTTTGATTTGGCAGAAATTAATGCAATTGAACATAAACCTATGTATATGGATGATTATGTAAAGCAATTGGATAGTGTGTTGTCATCAGGAAACAGAAAGCTTTTAACTGGTTCCGGTTCTGTAAGTCATAAACAGGCATTGGAGAAAGCAAAGTCAGAATACAGAAAATATCAGGAGATTACTTTAACACCAGTCGAAAAAGCATATCTTGAAAGCATTAAAGAGGTTTCCAAGGAAGTAAAAAGGAGATAACATCTGATGAAAAAACAGCAGAAATGTTACATATATACAAGAGTTTCCACTTCCATGCAGGTAGATGGTTACAGTCTTGATGCACAGAAGGACAAGCTTAGAAAATACGCAGAGTATCAGGAAATGTCTATCGTCGGGGAATATTCGGATGAGGGTAAATCGGGTAAGAGTGTGGAAGGCAGACCACAGTTTAAACAGATGTTATCGGATATAGAAAACGGCAAAGACAATGTTGATTATGTGCTGGTATTTAAGCTGTCACGATTTGGAAGAAATGCCGCAGATGTTTTATCATCATTGCAGAAAATGCAGGATTATGGGGTTAATCTTATCTGTGTAGAGGATGGGATTGACAGTTCCAAGGATGCTGGAAAGCTTATGATATCTGTGTTATCTGCGGTAGCAGAGATAGAGCGTGAGAATATCCTTGTCCAGACAATGGAAGGCCGCCGACAGAAAGCGAGAGAAGGCAGATGGAACGGCGGATTTGCACCATATGGCTATCAGCTGGTAAATGGTGAGCTTATCATTGCAGAGGATGAGGCAGAGATTATCCGTATCATATATGATAAATTCGTCAATACAACGATGGGAATGGCTGCGATAGCTGCATTTTTAAATAACAGTGGTTATAAGAAAAAGCTTCGCCAGAATAACACAATCGAAGGTTTTTCTACATCATTCGTCAAGGGTGTGCTGGACAATCCGATATATTGTGGCAAGCTTGCATTTGGCAGAAGAAAAAATGAGAAGATTCCGGGAACAAGGAATGAATATCATATCGTAAAACAAAAGGATTACTTGTTAAGTGATGGAATCCATGAGGCAATCATATCAGAAGAAATGTGGAATCAGGCACACAGAAAGCGTCAGGAGACAGGTGTTTTACAGGTAAAAACGCACAGCCTTGAACATGAGCATATTTTATCCGGAATTATTAAGTGTCCTGTCTGTGGAAGCGGTATGTATGGCAATGTAAACCGCAAGAAGCATCCGGATGGAAGCTATTATAAAGATTATTTTTATTATGCCTGCAAACACAGGAAGCTTGTGGACGGACACCGCTGTACATATAAAAGACAGTGGAATGAAGACAGGATAAATGCGGCAGTAGAGGAGATAATTCGTAAATTTGTGAAGAATCCAAAGTTTGAGCAGGAAATCCGTAAGCAGATAGGAAGCAGCATTGATACTTCGGAGCTTGATCGGGAATATGATGGATTAAAAGACAGACTGAACCAGACAACCGGGGCGAAAAACAGGCTTGCTGACCAGATGGATCATTTATCTGTATCCGATAAGAATTATGACAAAAAATATAATGACATGCAGGAACGTTTGGACAAGCTATATGATGAAATCACTGATATTGAGAATGCCATGGAAGAAGTCGAAACAAGACTATATAATATCAGGCAGGACAAAATCTCAGAAGATAATGTTTACCAGTTCCTTTTATTCTTTGATAAGCTGTATGATAAATTTACAGATCTGGAAAAGAAGACATTTTTGAAGAGCTTCCTGTCTGATGTATTTATCTATGAGGAAGAGCAAAAGGATGGCAGAATATTAAAAGGTTTCCAGTTTAAATTTCCTATATATATGAATGGCAGAAATGTATTAGGCGTGGATTGGGACAACGAGAGTACAGATGAGACGGTGGTGCTGTTGTCCCTTAAAAAATACGCTGCAAATTGAGATAACAATGAAGCCTGATGAAGAGAGTAATTACACACCAGAGGAAAAGGTAACTTATCAGAAAATTAAGGCTTACACTCTTGAAAAATATGGATTTAAAGTGTCATTATTGTACATTGCACAGATTAAAGATAAGTGTGGTCTTGTAAAGAACGTATTGGAAACAACTGGAAGAAAAATGATAAGGTAAAGGAGCCACAGTGTACACCTGAAAGGGAAGCGGCTATTAGAGATGCATTTAAGCACTTTAATATGACATAAGGTTTTTTAATGAGATTTACGAAAATGAGATAAAAATGTTTTCTTAGATACTAAAGCGTGTTCAAAAAGGAAAGGTAAAGAGGAATATTTCAAGGAGTTAAGCATACTATAATAGTAAATACTTTTTCAAAATTCAATCAAAGATATTTTAGATCTATTGACTTACGAGATAAAATTTGTTACTCTTTTTATAGAAAAAGTTTACCACTGACCGATAGGTGGTATATAAATGGTCGGGTTGTAAGTTTACCGCTGACCAATATGCGGTATATAAATGGTTGGGTTGTAAGTATTATCCTCCACGGTATAGGTGGAGGATTTTTCTGTAAAAGGGGAGGTATATATGAAGAGAACAGGATTTTATATTATAAAAGATTCCTTTTTTAAGGATATGAATGAACCATATCTTAAAGGAAATTGAGTAAAAGGCAAGAAAAGTACTGGGAATGTTAAAGAGAGGTGTTAAATTTACACCTACTCAGCCAGATGTCATGAAAATAGTCGAAAAATTAACAGAAAAATAATGGTTATTGAGAAGCACAGGTAATGCTTTAATCAAAATATTTTATTAGCGAGTAGACAGTCAAAGTGATGGCTGTCTATTTTTGAAACGAATACCATTGGAATATAAGATGTTAAAACTCAAAAACCTATCTAACACCACCACCCCAACGGAGGACAAAAAATGAACATCAAAAAAGCAACAAAAGAAGATCTATCGCGTATTGCAGAAATCTTTGTTTTCAATAATCGAATCAACTATTTCCCGATATTTAAGCAGGAGGATTTTTCATTTGGAGAATTGCAGGTAGTATCACTGATAGAAAATTATTTTGGAAAAACAGAGATCATGGACACGCTATTTGTAGCAGAAGACAACGGGATCATCAAAGGCTTTATGGAGATTCGGGGAACGGAAATAGGTAAATTATATGTTGAGCCATGCTTTCAAAGTGGCGGTGTAGGAGATGTGTTGATAAAATATGCCATTCAAAATCTGCATGTGGATTTTTTATGGGCATTAGAAAAAAATACAAGAGCCCGTGCATTTTATAATTGTCATGGATTTATCGAAACCGGAGAAAAAGAATACGAAGAGGGTACCACAGAGTATTTGTTGAAGTTAGTACGCAGGGAAAAGGTATAGTAACGGCAATCCCTCTCCATCCTCCCATTGAAAGCCACCCTAAACCATGCTATACTCAAACTATAAGCACATCTTACAAATACGAGATAGGATGCAGTAACAAAAAGCAATCGGAAAATTATTTACAGAAAGGAAAATGTGATGAAAAAGAAAGTATTGGCGTTATTTATGGCAGTTAGTCTGGCATCCACTTCATTGCCGATGACAGTACTGGCAACGGAAACGAGCAATGTTTCCCAGCAGGAGGAACTGGGTATTGCAGAGGACTCTGAAACAACAGAAGAGACGGAACTGACAGAAGCAGACAACGAAAGAGAGTCAGAAGAAGAAACGGAGTCAACAAAGGCTCAAAAGACAGCCGAGGCCACAGAGACACAAAAGACAGCTGAAGCAACAGAGACAATAGAGCAGCAAGGGACTGTCGAAGTAACCGAGACCACAGAGCAGCCGGAAACAGAAAAAGAAACAGAAGCTTTTAAAGAGCAGGACAAGTCAGAAGCTTTAGAGGTAGAGACAGAGGAAGCAGACAAACAGGGAATTTCGATAGAAGAAGTTCTTAAGAACAGAGCAGGTGGACTTGCATCTGTACAGGGAACAGCATTATCCCAAGCACAAGCAGGACAGTTAAAACAGGTTAACCGGGGGGGATTCATACATATGGTTCTGCCATATATCTTACAGAGTGGGATAAGTATTCCTCCAATTATATTTACAACAATTTAGACAGTGATGAGCAGGCCTTTTGGGATAAATTGGATTATGTATGTTGTTTGTATCTGATAAGTGGAGAAGATGCGGTTAGCACCAGTGGGATGATCATACCGGACTATGAAATTAGCTATGCTCCGCTATCTTTAGAGCGAGCAGTGGAAATCTTTTTAATGTTTAATTATTCCAATCCACAGTATTATTTTATCAATGGCGGATATGCGTATATTGAGCCAAGTAGTATTCTTTTACCGACATTTTATCAGGAGTTCCAGAGTGGAAGTGAGCGCAGTAAGGCAACACAGGCAATGAAGAATCAGATCACATCCTGTGAGAGTGCAATTGCGGCAGCGGGAAATGCAGAGCAGAAAGCAAAAGTGGCTCATGATTACATAGTAAAAAAAGTGGAGTATGATGATAATTATCTGACAAATCCGGAAAATCCATTCCATCAGAGTGCATATAGTGTATTCTGCGATGATCACAGTGTTTGCGCAGGTTATACAAAAGCATTTGAAATATTGATGAATGGAGCCGGAATTGATACCATAGCAGTTCTCAGCACGGACCATGCATGGAACATGATAAAGATCAATGATTCCTGGTATCACATGGACTGTACCTGGGACGACATGGATGGCTATAGCGGATATGCGATGATCTACAATTTCTTTAACCGAAGCGAGGCTGTCATAAGATCAGATGGTACTCATGAGATCGAATCCATGTTTAACGGAAAACTTCCGGCAAGTACCTTAGATTCCGGTGCAGGAAATACCAGTATTGGAAAATGTGCAACACCGTCTAAGAAAACCGCTGCACCGGAGATTACCTGTAAAGCAGTACAAAATGGGGTACAGGTTACCATAAACAGTGCAACTCCAAATACGGAGATTTATTATACAGTGAATGGGCAGGACGCATTCTCTTCCTATACAAAGAGTCAGCGTTATAAACAACCGTTTATCATATCCAAAGAAACAAGTATTAAGGCAATTGCCGTAAAGGATACCTACTGGAACAGTGACCAGACCGAAAAAACAGTAGATGGAAGAATCTATACTGTAAACTTTAAGTCAAATGGTGGCAGCAGTGTTTCCAAACAATATGTGCAGCATAACAAGACCATCAAGAAGTCGTCAAATCCAAAGCGGAGCAAGTATACTTTCGTTGGTTGGTATTCAGATTCAAAACTGACCAAAGCATGGGATTTTAATACAAAGATCACATCCGGTAAAACATTGTATGCAAAGTGGAAAAAGATCAGCTTAAAGAAGGCAGTGATTTCAAAAGTGAAGAATGTTTCCGGTAAAAAGATAAAGGTTACCGTGAAAAAAGTAAGCGGGGCAGACGGATATCAGATCCAGTATTCTACAAAGTCCAACATGAAATCTGCAAAGACCGTGACCTCAAGTAAGACAACGACGACGATTTCAAAGCTTTCTAAGGGCAAAAAATATTACGTTCGTGTCAAAGCCTATAAGAAAGATTCTACCGGTAAAAAGGTAGCCGGAAAATGGAGTAAGGTAAAGAATCTTAAAGTAAGCAAATAAAAGCGATAAATTTTTAGAGATATTGTGCCGAAATAAATAGTAGGTAAAAGGATTTACCAAATCATAAGATCAGGGAGGAATCAATATGAACACAAACACAGTGGCACAATCTGACTATGCAGCAAATGCATATACGGAAAACGTGCAGCAGACAACGAAAAAGTCAGCCGTTACGAATGGAAAGACCATTGGAGATCCACAGTTGAGCGAAAAGGCTCAGAAGTATTATGAGCAGTTGAAAAAGAAATTTTCCAATATGGATTTTATTCTGGTCAGTGCTGACAAAAAAGAAGAGGCACAGGCAAACGCAGCACAGTATGCGAATGCAAATCACACTGTCGTACTGATCGACACGGACAAGATCGAGAAAATGGCAGAGGATGAAGCCTATCGTAAAAAATACGAAGGGATCATCAGTGGAGCGCAGACGCAGCTTGCACAGATCAAAAACGGACTTGGAAGTAATGCATCCCATGTGAAAGGATATGGGATCAAGATCAATGACAATGGAACCGCATCTTTGTTTGCCGTGATAGACAAATCCTTAGCTGCCCAGAAAGAGAGAATCGCCAAAAACGCAAAAACGCGTGCAGAGGAGAAGAAAGCAGCTGAGAAAAAGGCAGACAAAAAGAAAACGGAAGAAAAGCAGGAATTGAAAAATGACAAGAGCAAAAAGGCGGAGGAAAAAGAAGACTACGTTACCGTTACCGCTTCCAGTGTGGAGGAATTGCTCAAAAAGATCAATGATACCATTTATGACAGCATGAGTGATCATGTGAAGACACCGCAGGAACAGCTCTTGGGTCAGCATATCAATTTTTCTGCATAAAAAAACAGTTTTTCCATATGCTATCCGAAAAAGAAGGAAGGTTACAGAATGGCGAAACGAAAAGAGACAGAATGTGCTGTTGGAAACAGACAGGATGAAGAAGAAATATTAAAGACTTATCAGACTGAAGATTATGACTATCTTGCGAATTCGGCAACCGGAATGGATTGTACGGGACTGATGCACCGGACACCTTCCAATGAGAATGAGATGGAGTCTTATCAGGAGGTCTACCAGTATCTTCCACCGAACGTTCGGGTAGATGCAATGGATGGAAAAGACAGTCACAAATAGCAGGGAGGGCAGATTTGCCCTCTCTGTTTGTATTAGATGAAGTGCAATGCTTGCAAAGCCCTAAAAAAGAGTATAGAATGAATGAGGATTTGTGAAATGGAAACAGTATTACAGTGAGGAGAAAAAATTTATGTATGGTTTTGGTGAATTAATTAGTGTTTTGAAGAAAAATCCGAAGACGATCGTCTTTACAGAGGGAACCGATCCTCGTATCTTAGAGGCATCTTCCCGCTTACTGGCAAGTAACTTTCTTCATCCGATCCTGATAGGAAATGAGGACGAGATTTATAAAGGGGCAGAGGAAAGTGGATTTAATATCCGCGGAGCAGAGATCATTGACCCTGAAAAATTTGACCGTATGGATGAGATGGTAGACTTATTCTGCGAGCTTCGTAAAAGCAAAGGTGTTACAAAAGAGCAGGCACGTCAGACCCTGTCACATGCTAACTATTTTGGAACGATGTTAGTAAAAATGGGAGTGGCAGATTCACTCTTAGGTGGTGCAACCTATTCAACAGCAGATACCGTGCGTCCGGCATTACAGTTGATCAAGACAAAGCCGGAAAACAAGATCGTATCATCCTGCTTTATTTTAGTACGTCCGAGAGCTACCGGTGAAAACGAGCTGTTAGCAATGGGTGACTGTGCAATTAACATTACACCAAATGAAGAAGAGTTAGTAGAGATCGCACATGAGACAGCAAACTGTGCAAGAATCTTTGGTTTAGAGCCGGAAGTTGCATTCTTAAGCTACTCTACATTTGGTTCCGGTTCCGGCGAGACCGTAGACAAGATGCGTAACGCAGCCGAGATGACCAAGAAAGCATATCCGGAGCTTCCGATTGCAGGAGAGTTACAGTTCGATGCAGCAGTATCTCCAAGAGTGGCTCGCACAAAATGCCCGAATGACCCGGTTGCAGGACATGCCAATACCTTTATTTTCCCGGACATCAATGCCGGAAATATTGGTTACAAGATTGCACAGCGTCTTGGTAACTTTGAAGCATATGGACCGATCTTATTAGGTTTAAATGCACCGGTAAACGATTTATCCAGAGGATGTAACGCAGCAGAGGTATATTCCATGGCAATCATTACTGCAGCGTTAGCATAAAACAACAGATATTCTACCCTTTGGGGTTATAAACGAAATGCTTTAGATTATTTTATGATTTTCAGTATAGTAAGGTGCCCACATATAAGCAGGAGATAAAGGTGCAATGAGAATTACTGACAGAGAAGCAAAGTTCAAAGAACTGAAAGAACAAAGTGATAGCAGAAAATATAAAGATGAGAAACAAAAGAATCTGTTAGCAAATAAAGTTGTTTTTATCGGCTTTTTGGTAACAGAAGTTGCTATGCTTGTGAATCTTGTTGCCTGTATTCAGGATTTTGGTAACTCGGTTTTGGCAATGAGCGGCCTGATCATTGATATCATAGGAATTTTTGCGATTATCGTTACTTATCTTAAAGATAGGGAAAGTGGAGTGATGTTCCGGCTGGGAATGATCCAATTTGTGATTATGTATCTGATCGTGGTCATTGAAAATGGGAATGACTGTATGATGTTTATTCCAATGCCATTGTTAGTTACTGTGATGATGTATAGTCAGCCAAAAAGTACAAAGGTGTTCTGCTGCTTGCTGGCTGTAGTGGATGCGTTAAGATTTATGTTACTATTAACAGGAGTTATTCATTCGTCAAACACAATGAATGAGGAAAGAATGGTATCGGGCCTGGTTCTTGTAACATTACTCGCAATTTATCAGAGCACAAAAGTGTTATGGAGATTTAGCCGGGATAGTGTGGGAGCAGTACAGGATGAAGAGCAGATACAGAAGCTGATGATGGAGGATATCCTTGAAATTGTCAAAGGTGTTCAGAGTCAGACGAGAGAGGCAAATCATCTGTTAGATCATTTATATTCATCAGCTGAAAGCATAAGCGATAGTGTCAGTGGTATTACGATAGGAACACAAAGTACAGCAGAGAGTATTCAGAATCAGACAGAAATGACACACAGTATTCAGAATGCGATTGAGAGCGCAGCAGGAGCAACAAAAGAGGCAGTCGATAAGACAGAAGATTCCATGAAAGCTGTGAGTCATAATTTAGAGGTGATGAAGCAGCTTGACATCCAGGCAAATAGCATTTCTAAAACAAATGAAGTAGTTGTTGCAGCTATGGAGAAGCTTAGTGATAAGACAAAAAATGTTAGAAATATTACAGATTTAATCTTAGGCATTTCCGGTCAGACAAATCTTTTGGCACTAAATGCATCCATTGAGGCTGCCAGAGCAGGGGAAGCAGGAAAAGGATTTGCTGTTGTTGCAGATGAGATTCGTCAGTTAGCGGATCAGACAAAAGATGCAACAGAAAATATCACGGCTATTGTAGATGAATTGAATGAATTTTCCAATGAGGCTTCGGACGCTATACGGAAATCTTTAGATGCAACGGAAAGCCAGACGGGACTTATAGAAGAGGCATCCGATGGTTTTATCGTAATAGATGGAAACATGAAGCAGCTAACAATGCAGATGAACAATATCAATGAAAAAATAGAGGCATTGAAAACATCTAACAATATGATTGTAGAAAGCATTATGCAGTTATCTACAGTAAGCGGAGAGATTACGGCAAGTAGTGTGGCAGCGTCAGAAATAACGGATAATAATAAGAGTAACTCCAAGGATGCAAAAGAGATGTTGCAGAAAGTACTGGACTTTTCCCATCAATTGGATAAGTATATGAAAGATTAGTCAGAATCATGAAGTTCCCCCTTGTGTTGGACAATTTAAGTCAACACAAGGGGGTATTTTTTGTCGATACCACGGATACTTCAAAGAAAGATGACTATGTTGTTGATGATGTGGAATTTGAAGACAACGAACTGCCTTTTATACGGGACGCATTAGAAGTAGATAATCATGGAAAACGCTGTGTCATGGAGGTGGCACAGCATATCGGCAATCATGTGGTAAGATGTATTCTTTTAGCATCCGGAGAGGGATTGCAAAAGGATATGGAGGTTATTGCAACCGGAAGCGGGATTGAAGTTCCGGTTGGTGAAAAGACTTTAGGAAGATTGTTTAATGTTCTTGGCGAAACCATTGACAAAGGGGAAACATTAGAGCAGGAAACCCACTGGTGTATCCACCGGGATGCGCCGAGCTTTGAAGAACAGAGTCCGGCAGTGGAGGTATTAGAGACCGGAATTAAAGTGATCGACCTGTTAGCACCTTATGCCAAAGGTGGAAAGATCGGACTCTTTGGAGGAGCCAGAGCAATGTCAAGGCTACGTTATGGTAGGAAGCTATAGTTAAGAATATAGTGGAGATCAAAATAAGAAAAGGCCACACACTTTCCAAAATGGAAAGTATGTGGTCTTTTTAGTTTATAGATCCGATCATAAAATCCTATAGGATAGAATTTTATTTATTGCTGCGTCTCCAGATGTGCATCTTCTCAGCTTCTGCAATTAATTCATCTCTGAAATCAGGATGTGCAATGGAGATCAGTGCTTCTGCTCTTTCCCATGCAGACAGACCTTTTAAGTTTACGATACCATACTCTGTAACAACATAGTGTGTATTAGAACGTGTATCGGTAACGATAGATCCCTGCGTCAGGGTAGGTTTAATACGGGACTGCATTTTTCCATCCTTTGTAGTAAAGGTAGAAGAGCAGCAGATAAAGCTCTTACCGCCATTTGACAGGTAAGCACCAAGTACGAAGTCTAACTGTCCGCCGGCACCACTGATATGTTTGATACCTGAGGACTCAGAGCTGATTTGTCCGAATAAGTCGATATCCACCGCATTGTTGATAGACATGAAGTTGTCCAGTGCGGAGATAGAACGGATGTCATTTGTATAGCTTACAGGAGCACTCATCAGTTCCGGATTTTCGTCTAAGTAATCGTACATCTTCTTTGTTCCTGCACCAAAACCATAGGTCTGACGGAAACGGTCGATATTTTTCTTAGAACCATTAATCTTTCCGGCTTTTGCAATATCAACAAAAGCGTCTACATACATCTCAGTATGAACACCAAGGTCTTTTAAATCAGATTCTGCGATCAGAGAACCTACTGCGTTTGGCATACCACCGATACCAAGCTGTAAGCAGGCACCGTTTGGAATCTCGTCAACGATCAGTTTTGCAACTGCCTTATCAACATCTGTTGCCGGGCCGCCGCCACCAAGTTCACCGATCGGAGGATTGTCACCTTCTACAATGTAAGTAACATCAGAGATATGTACTCCGTTTTCAAAACCGCCGAGACAACGAGGCATATTCTCATTTACCTCTACGATGATCTTTTTAGAAGTCTCGCACATTGCAGTTAAATGGGAAGCATTTGGACCGAAGTTGAAGTATCCGTGCTTATCCATAGGTGCTACCATCAGCATAACAACGTCATCCGGCTGAATGGAGTCACGGTAGTAACGTGGCAGCTCGGAATAACGGATTGGTGAATAATAAGCGAATCCACGGCTGATATATTTACGCTCGATTCCTGACATATGCCATGAATTCCAGCAGAAATGCTCGCCTGCATCTTCACGTTCAAATACAGCTAAAGGCTTTAACAGAATACCGCCACGAAGTTTTACGTCCTTTAATTCGTCGGTACGTTTTGCGAGTGCTTTATCCAAAGCATCCGGAGTGCCGGTACACCAACCATAATCTACCCAATCGCCGGATTTGATAATCTTTACAGCTTCATCTGCAGATACAAGTTTCTGCTGATACTCTTTTTGAAAATCCATCTTAAGAACCCTCCTCTTTTTCTAAACATGAGATTGTTAAAATTTAAACATACATTAATTTTAACACGCAGAGAAGAATAGGTCAACTCTATGTGACGGTTCTTTTGCTTGAAAAATGCACAATCATGGTATAAGATAAAGAACTGATAAGAATCATAAAAAGAAATGCAAGAGGTTAAGTCATGAAAGAAGAAAAAAGAACGCAGATCATGCAAAAGACCGCAGTGGTCTGGTTTGGCGCACTGGTCTGCTGTGCATTGTGGGGAAGTGCGTTTCCATGCATTAAGATCGGCTATCAGATGTTTGAGATTGATGCCGCTGATACCGCGGCACAGATATTGTTTGCGGGATATCGTTTTACATTGGCGGGAATTTTGACCGTTCTTATAGGAAGTGTTTTAAATAAAGGGTTTCTGATACCAAAAAAAGAGAGTTTGGAAAAGATTTTTAAATTATCCATGTTACAGACTGTCCTGCAGTATTTTTTCTTTTATGTAGGACTTGCAAATACCACCGGTGTGAAAGCTTCTATTATAGAAGGCGTGAATGTCTTTGTGGCAGTTCTCGTAGCGAGCCTTTTATTTCAACAGGAGAAGCTGACCGGGAAAAAAATCGTCGGTTGTCTGATCGGTTTTGCCGGAGTTGTCATTGTCAATTTAGGAGGCAGCATGGATATGGGCTTCCGGCTGACCGGTGAGGGATTTATTTTCCTGTCTACCGTGGCATATGCATTTTCCTCTGTTTTTTTAAAAAGATATTCTAAGGATGAAAATCCGGTGCTGTTAAGCGGTTATCAGTTCATAACAGGAGGCATCATCATGTGTGTCATCGGACTGCTGATGGGTGGAAAGGTGCATGGATTTGCAGCGACATCCACCGGCATGCTCGTCTATTTAGCAGTCGTTTCAGCGGTTGCCTATTCCCTGTGGGGAATCCTGTTAAAATATAATCCGGTGTCAAAGGTGGCAGTCTTTGGCTTTATGAATCCGGTGTTTGGAGTTATTTTATCGGCACTTCTCTTAGGGGAAGGCGCGCAGGCAGCAGGCGTAAAAAGTCTGATCGCACTGTTGCTCGTAAGTATTGGAATCTATGTGGTAAATAAAAAAGAAGGAGACAGCGTATGAGTGTAATAGTAACGTTAAAAAAAGGTGAGGGACGTACCGTAAAGGCAGGCGGTATGTGGATTTATGATAATGAGATCGAGTCCGTGTTAGGAAGCTATGAAAACGGAGATGTCGTGCTGGTGCATGACTTTGACGGCTATCCGATGGGAGTCGGTTTTATCAATGACCATTCTAAGATTCGTGTGCGGATGTTGAGCAGGGATGAGAATACGGTGATTGATGAAGCTTTTTGGATGAAACGTGTCAAACGTGCATGGGAGTACCGCAAAAAAGTGGTCGATACCTCAAGCTGTCGTCTGATCTTTGCAGAGGCAGATTTCTTCCCGGGGCTGGTAGTAGACAAGTTTGCGGATGTACTGGTGGTGCAGTCGAATGCATTGGGAATTGACCGCTGGAAACTTGTCATTGTGGGCTGCATCAAACAGTGCTTAGAGGAAGATGGGGTACACATCCGCGGCGTCTACGAGCGAAGTGATGCGAAAGTGCGCACACAGGAAGGCATGGAGCGTATCAAAGGATTTATCGGAGAACCGTTTAATACCAATGTGGAAATTGTAGAAAATGGTGTGCTCTATGTGGTAGACATCAAAGAGGGACAAAAGACCGGATTTTTCTTAGACCAGAAATACAACCGTGCAGCAGTCGGACGGCTTTGTCAGGATGCGGATGTGTTAGACTGTTTTACACATACCGGTTCTTTTGCGTTAAACGCAGGACTTGGCGGAGCAAGAAGAGTGCTGGGAATTGATGCTTCTGACCTTGCGATCCATCAGGCAATGTTCAATGCGAGAATGAATGATCTGCAGGGAATCGTAAATTTTGCCTGCGGAGATGTATTTGATCTGCTTCCGGATTTTGAGAAAAAAGGCAAGCAGTTCGATGTGGTCATCCTAGACCCGCCTGCATTTACAAAATCCAGAAATTCCGTAAAAAATGCAGTCAAAGGTTACCGTGAGATCAATATGCGTGCTTTAAAACTCGTAAAAGACGGCGGCTATCTTGCCACCTGTTCCTGCTCACACTTTATGACCTACGAGCTGTTTACGGAAACAATCCGTCAGGCGGCTAAGAGTGCCCATAAGCGGCTGCGTCAGGTGGAATACCGTACACAGGCACCGGATCATCCGATCCTTTGGGCAGCGGACGAGAGTTATTATCTGAAGTTTTATATTTTTCAGGTTGTGGAGGAGATGTAGGGACGGATATTATTATCATGGAAGTAATGAGCAGAGAGTGATCGAGATAATTCGATTGCTCTTTATTATTGTGAATGGGTTTACATTTTTTGAGACTATTCTATTTTTCTCATTTAGCAAATCTGTTTTAATAGCGTTGACAAATGTGTAAAATGGAACGCTACATTGAATGCTGTGCAAAAGTCACCTCGAAAATCGTTCCCCCAGTCTTGCCTGATTTGATACAAATACTGCCATCATGTACTCTAACGATTTCACGGACAAAAGCAAGACCTAGCCCTACGCCACCCAGCTCCCGGCTTCTGGATTTATCCACACGGAAGAATGGCTCGAACACTCTCTCCCTAAGCTCCTTTGGTATTCCGCTTCCCGTATCTTCTACAGACAGATAAACATGCTTGTTTCTCTGATATGCGGTTACTGTAACCTGTCCGAGCGGATGATTATATTTGATGGCATTCTCAACCAGATTGTATACAAGCCTGTAAATAAGGATATCACTGCCTATCATAGTGGCATCCTCACATTTTCCAATCAGCTTTATATTCTTTTCCACGGCAAGAGGCTCAAGGTCTGCCAAAACCTCTTCAACAATAGCATCCAATATAATTTTATCATCCCTTCCCACCGTCTGAAGCTCACTCATGTCAAGAAGAGTCTTTACCATCCTGTTTAATTTATCATTTTGTTCCGTAACCATTTTTATGGTCTGCAAAGTGTCTGCATCATTTCCCGGGTGAGAGGCAGAATTATATAAATCAAGCTGTACCTGCATTAACGCTAATGGAGTACGCAGCTCATGTGCTGCATTTGCAGTAAACTGTCTCTGTATCTCAAATGCTTCCGACAGACGCTCAAGCATCTTATTATAAGAAATACCCAGCTGGTTCAGTTCCTTAACATTGTTTTCCTCTATTCTTGAATCAGAGAGATTCTGAGCCTGTACCTCTTCAATTTTATCTGAAAACTCCCTGATTGGTCTGAGTGCATGCCCGCTTATAAAATAAGTGACGACACCTCCCAAAAGCGCCAGCAAAACCGTGATTATCAGACTGTTTCTTTTATAGTCGGCCTTATTATTGTACACCTGAACCGAAAATTCATCCGCAAACTCATCCCACTTATCGTCCGGTATGCTGATATATATTTCATCTGATTTGTTTCCTTTTTCATCCCCCTGTGACTCTACCGCATCCTGCAGAGAATCGATGTAATGCACACCATTTTTATAGACAAACATAGTCAGGCAGCCACATATAATAGCAATACACAATGTAGTAATGCACGTAAGTCTCCACTGTAGCGACATTCTTTTCATCTGTCAGACTCCTCCCGTATTTTATAGCCTTCACCTACCTTGTTCTGAATGGGATCATATCCCAGCTTCGCCTTAAGCTTTTTTCTAAGTGAAGACATATGTACCCTGATTGCTCCGCTAAAGCTGTCTGCCGTGGCATCCCACACATGCTCTATCAGCTCCTCCTGACTCACCGGTCTGCCTATATTGATAAGTAAATATTCCAAAATACCATTCTCTTTTCTTGTCAGTGGAACCGGCTCTTCCTTTGCATATGCCTCGCGTTTAATCGTATCAAACTTTATTTCTCCGCATTTAAGACATATATCATTCTGTACAAATTTCCTTCTTGTCAGGCTTCTGATACGTGCCTCAAGCTCCTGCAGATGGAATGGTTTTTCCATGTAATCATTTGCTCCTGCATCCAGTCCCTCTACCTTATCAGCAATCTGACCTCTTGCAGATAATATCAAAACCTTAGTTTCATCATTGTATTTTCTAAGCTCCTTAAGAAGCTCCATGCCATCCATCCTCGGCAGATTCAAATCCAAAACTATCAGATCATAATTCTCCGACAGTATACATTCAAGAGCCTCTTTCCCATCATAACAGGTATCCACCTCATAACCGGCAGCATACAGACTCTTTGCAACCATATCACATATTTGTTTCTCATCCTCAACAATTAATAATCTCAAAATGTTCTCCTGCTTCTTAACAATAATTTTACAACCTATATTGTATAATACCAAAGTCAGCTGGTCAACAATACAACAAAAAGGAGCAACATTATGTTGAAATACCAAAAAACATGTCAAATCATTCTGCTTATCCTTGGTGTATCTATGATAAGCTATGGTGCAGTCAGAGGTGAGGCGGCTACAGTGCTTGGTAAAGCAATAAAACTATGTCTGGAGTGTGTCGGAATTGGATAAGGAAAAGAAATTACTATCAAGAAAACTGGCAAAAATACGTGGCTGGATACAGGCCGCAGCAACGCTGCTGACCAATATTCATATTCCAAATTTATTTAAGGGTAAAATATATCAGGGCAATGCAAAAACAGTATGCGTACCCGGATTAAACTGCTACTCCTGCCCTGCCGCGACAGGAGCCTGTCCAATAGGGGCATTTCAGGCAGTTGTCGGATCATCAAAATTTAAGTTTTCATACTACATAACCGGATTTTTTATTTTACTCGGTGTAACTCTCGGCAGATTTATATGTGGTTTTTTGTGCCCATTTGGATGGTTTCAGGATTTACTTCATAAAATCCCCGGAAAGAAATTATCCACCGCCAAACTAAAGCCTCTTAGGTACCTAAAATATGTCATTCTTATTGTTTTCGTTATACTTCTTCCGATGCTTGTAACGAACTCTATAGGAATGGGAGACCCGTTCTTCTGCAAATATATCTGTCCTCAGGGTGTTTTAGAGGGTGCTATACCGTTATCTATTGGAAATGCCGCTATCCGTTCTGCGCTGGGAAAGCTTTTTTCTTTCAAGTGTATGATTTTAATTGCAGTGATTGTACTAAGTATCTTATTTTACAGGCCCTTCTGTAAATGGATTTGTCCGCTTGGAGCAATCTACTCATTATTTAATAAGGTCAGCCTGCTCAAAATCACCGTTGATAGCAGCAAATGTGTCGGATGCGGTCAATGCTCAAAGGCATGTAAGATGGATGTGGATGTGTGTAAGACACCGGATCACCCCGAGTGCATACGCTGCGGTGCCTGCATAAAGGCCTGTCCGAAGGACGCCATCTGCTACCGGTTTATGGGAAAATCATGTCAAAAAAATGACAACAGATAACTATTAAACATTTTACTATTATTTTTAAAGGAGAAATTACTCATGAAAAACAAATTATCATTTATTTCTATTTTTACACTCTGCATAGCATTATCACTTACAGCATGTGGCGTAAAGCAAGCTTCCACAACAGATTCTAAGAACACTCAGACTGAAGCCGGCTCAGAAGCATCCGGCAAATCAGATTCCGGGCTTGATGATTTATATCAGCAGGAAAATCAGCTTTTTGCAGATCACGCTGATGTGTGGAACAAGGTATTTGGCATGATGAACAAAAGTGACGCCGATCCAAACGGAAATTATGCTGATTATCTTGCCGGTACCGTAGAATCAAACAAGAATTCATTCACAGACGATGAGCTTAAAACACTTAATGAGGATATTGAAACCATACGAAAAATCGAGGAACAGATAGCAGAGCTTGAAAACAAAAATACATCATCAGACGATAACAAGAAGGACAGCTCTAAAGCCTCATCTGTATTCAGTGATTTTTCCGGTGAGGATTTTGATGGCAATAAGGTTGATGACAGCCTGTTTTCCGGTAATGCAGTAACAGTCGTCAATTTCTGGTTTACCGGCTGCAAACCATGTGTCGCTGAATTATCCAAGCTTAACGAATTAAATGATGCTATCAAATCAATGGGCGGAGAAGTTGTTGGCATCAACACTGAGACCTTCGATGGCAATAAAACAGCTATCAAAGAGGCTGCCTCTGTTCTTGAAAGCCAGGGTGTCAAATATCGTAATCTGTCAATTGACTCCTCTAGTGCTGCCGGTAAATATGCCTCAGAAATCATGGCCTTTCCAACAACTATACTTGTTGACAGAAATGGCAATATTGTAGGCGAACCAATGCTCGGCGGAATTGATAACAAGGACAACTATGATACCCTTATGAAGCAGATTCAGTCTGTAATTGATGCAGACAGCACAAATAAATAGAGGTCTACATATAAAAAGCTCCTGTGCATTGCACAGAGAGCTTTTTTTGAACATTACTATAATGTCAAGGAATCTTCTGCATCTACCCACATCTGTAAATTCCCATCAAGATACAGTCTCGCATATTCTAGTGGTTCATCAATGGCAAGTGTGTTTAATGCACAATCTGATCCGGGTGTGGTTCTCAAATTCTTTTCTGCTTCCCAGCAGTCAATGCGAAGCATATAGTCTGCACTGGTATAAACATCAATGCTGTTTCGTCCGGGATTATATTCTGCAAATAGTGTTCTCATCGTATCTTATCTCCTTATCGTTCAATCAATTATTTGCTACAAAAATCAGAAGCATTTCAATCAGTTCACCATGTCACTTTTATTTTGTGTTA
>ERZ827423.1623-NODE-1623-length-21024-cov-3.020983_pt1 | contig 21024 bp, 7 predicted proteins | sample MGYA00519775_ERZ827423 | MGnify/ENA primary metagenome ERZ827423 (study PRJEB31778, sample SAMEA3449296) | human gut metagenome | biome: human gut; feature: human-associated habitat; material: faeces | place: United Kingdom | collected 2010/2012 ...
CATATGTCCCTTAACGACGCAAAAATCCGTAGTCTCAAGCCCACTGATAAACCCTTTAAAGTCTCCGATTCCCACGGTCTGTATCTGCTGGTCAAACCAGGCGGTTCCCGTCTCTGGTATCTTAAATACCGTATTAATGGCAAAGAATCCCGTATTGCACTGGGTGCCTACCCTGCCGTCTCCCTGTCTGACGCCCGCCAGCAGCGCGAAGGCATCCGTAAGATGCTGGCGCTGAACATCAACCCGGCGCAGCAACGTGCCGCTGAACGCGGCTCGCGCATGCAGGAGAAAATGTTTAAATCCGTGGCACTGGAGTGGCACAGTAGCAAGAAAAAATGGTCGCAGAATACCGCAGATCGCGTGCTTGCCCGTCTGAACAGACATGTCTTTCCGACCATCGGGCATCTACCAGTTACCGAGCTTAAATCACGTCATTTCATTGAATTACTGAAAGGCATTGAGGAAAAGGGCTTGCTTGAAGTTGCGTCCCGCTCGCGGCAACACCTCAGCAACATTATGCGTTATGCTGTTCATCAGGGGTTAATCGAAATCAACCCAGCTGCAAATCTTGACGGCGTGACGGCTTCTCCCGCCAGACGACATTATCCCACCCTGCCACTGGAGCGCCTTCCTGAGCTGCTTGAACGGATTGACAGTTATCACCAAGGACGGGAACTCACCAGGCTTGCAGTCCTGCTGACGTTGCATGTGTTCATTCGCTCAAGTGAACTGCGCTATGCTCGTTGGACAGAGATTAACTTCAGAAATCGGATCTGGACGATACCTGCCACACGCGAAGCGATTGCAGGCGTACGTTATTCCAGTCGAGGTGCCAAAATGCGTACACCGCATATTGTGCCCCTTTCTGAGCAGGTTATCTCTATTCTGAAAAGGATTAAGGAAATATCTGGCGGGTATGAACTGGTGTTCCCCGGCTATCATGACCCCTACAAGCCGATGAGTGAAAATACTATCAATAAGGCACTTCGCCAGATGGGATACAACACGAAACAAGATATCTGCGGTCATGGTTTCCGGGCAATGGCGTGTAGCGCGCTGATGGAATCCGGTTTATGGTCGCAAGATGCAGTGGAGCGTCAGATGAGTCACCAAGAGCGCAACACTGTGCGTCTGGCTTACATTCATAAGGCCGAACATATGGAAGCCCGCATGGACATGATGCAGTGGTGGTCGGATTATCTGGATATGTGCAGTGAAATCTGGGTGCCCCCGTACATCTGGAGTCAGCAAAACATTAATCTCGCAGTAACCTGACTTATGAATAATCTTGTAAAGAACCAGGCCGTATCAGCAAACGCTGATACGGCTTTTCATCCACAGGCCGTTTTTCATCTTCTAAGTCGTCCAGGACATCATGGTTCTTAATACACATGCGTTCGCATGTGCTTATGTTAAGTAGACTTATTGTCTTACACATTTTATCCGTATCATTAACCAGAATATGTTCCGGAGCAGCGGGTGATAGTGCCGCCAGTCCACACTCATCGCTGCCCGGAAAAATCATCAGTGGGGAGGCAAACGGTAAGCACCCCGCTATTCTGCAAGACATTTCTGCAGTTTATTTAACCTCCCCGAAGCATTTTTATAAGGCGAGGCGGTATTAAATTGAATCATACGACCTCGGGTCCATTTATTATACCAAGGTTTACCGTAAAGCTCATCGTTACTGAATCGTTCAATCAAAGCCACGAGTTGCTGCTTATTTTCCTTTAACCGTGCCAATAAAACTTCGTACTCTGTAATATCCTCATAGTCACGGTAGAATTTCTGTGCTAAACGCCCCAATTCATTCCATTTAAATCCTTCCTCAGGAAAAATAATAGTTTTTCCTTTTGCCTCTTGGTCATGCCAGTGTAACACCAGCTCTCCCCAGCCAATCAGATAGGAAACCAGATTCGCTACGCTAATCGTAGTCCCCTTCGCGTGCCCTTCCAATAGAGGTTCAAAGGCGAGTTGGGGCGTAATAGATTCTAGCTTCTTATTTAATAAAGAAAAATTACTATTAATAGCTTTAATTAACTCTTCTTTTGATGATGGAACAGCCATATCTATTGCTCCTTGTATAGTTACACAACTATTTCTACCCTACTATTTCGAGTGATTCAATCGTCTGGTTCACATAACCTACCACCTGTTCAAAATGCTTATCGACAAAAAAATGATCGGCAGCAGGAAATATAATAGTCCGCGTCTTTCGTGTGGTGAATTTTTCCCATGCAAGTAATTCATCCTGCATTACCAGATTGTCAGCATCGCCATGAAATAGCACGATCGGACAGGTTAATGTGCGCGCCTTGGCCTGAAATACATACTGCTCATAGAGCCGATAATCGTTTTTAATGATGGGGGTGAAAATTGTCATTAACTCTTTATTACGAAAGACATCAACCGGAGTTCCGCCCAGCTTGACGATCTCTTCCATAAACGCCTGATCGGGCAAGGTATGCAGTATTACTTCATGAGAGGCCCGATCGGGTGGGCGACAGCCGGAAAAAAACAGCGCGCATGGCATGTCATGTCCATGATCGAGAATATAATGCACCAGTTCGAAGGCCATGATCCCTCCGAGACTATGCCCAAAAATGGCGTAGTCTCCACCTGTGTAGTGTTTCACAAATTGTTGATAAAGGTCAGCGACGGCATCCACCATCGTAAGACACAGCGGCTGGCGTATTCTAGTTCCCCTCCCCGCAGGTTCTAAAGGCCGCAAAGTAATATTGTCCGACAGCACGCTACGCCATTTATAATACATGGCGGCAGAACCACCTGAATATGGCAAACAATACAAACTGATATTACTCATCGTCCCACTCCTTGTTGTGTAATAGAATTCGTTTAATTTGATGATTTAATGTCAGAACGAAAGCTAACAGGATAATTCCGAACGGTATCGCCAACACGCTCGATGGACCCCATACCAAGATAAAACGCCAGTCAAGTCCTGGAGATAGTATACCCGGTGCGACATAGAGCATGGCGGCCACGAGCCCAGGAACCGCCAAGGCGATGATATAGTCACGTACGCGTAAACGTAACCTCTGCTGTTTTCCAGGGCCATGCGCCGTTGCGCGATAAACACGGAAAGCACCGCGCACTACAACCACCGCCCCCCAAAAACACAGCAACAACGTGAGGTAGACGAAAAGGGTATCGGTGGCTGTAATTGCATCACCAGCGCCGTCAGCATATTTGCCAATGCGCAGATAATTATCGATATCCGCGCAAAGCTGTAGTATCAGATTCGAATTCATATTTGCCAGCGCAACAATGCCAATCTGCTGATCCGGTCGCAACGCAATGCAAGAAGAAAAGTTTGGATTCTGCCCACCGTGACTGATGTAAGGGCCTTGATTCTGGTCGATAAACCAACCGCTGGCATAGAGGATACGATTGTCTGCGGCAAGCGGAACATCACTATTACCACGCCAACTGTTACTCATCGCCTCACGCAGCGTTGCCGGCAAAGCCTTTCTGTGCAACCAGGCGTCTATCCATATTTCCATATCAGGCAGAGTGCTATGGATATAGGCGGCAGGAACATGGTTCCGGGCCAGAGGCGCATGAAACAGAACGGGTTTGCCGAATCCCAGTTTATAGCCGCTTGCCTTGTTGACAATAATCTCATCCCCCTTAACTGCCACAGTCGCCGACATGCCCAGCGGCTGCGTGAGTCGTTCCGCAATGACCTCTGTAAAGGTTTTTCCCGTCACATTTTCAATCACCGCGCCCAACACATCATAATTGGCGGAGGCATAGCTAAACTTCGCACCCGGCGCAAACAGCAGATTCTCGTTGCGCAGTTGCTGTGCCACAGCGCTCCCAGGCATAGGGTTTTCCAGCCGAGCCAGTGTTGAAAAAGGCAATCCTGATGTATGATAAAGGAAATCAGCCACGGTCAGGGAAGCAGGTTTTCCCTGATAATTCAAGCGCATTTCCGGCAGATAGGTAATGATATCATCCCCTTGCCGGAGTCTGCCTTCCTGAATCAGTATTTGCACCACAAGTCCGGTAAACGCCTTACTCATCGATCCCAGCTCGTAAACTGTGTCTAGAGTATTCGCTTTCTGACTAGCCACATCGGCAACACCGTAGACAAATCGCTGACGTACCCCCTTAATGGTCACACTTACGGAAAGGGCTGGGACCTTGGCCTCCTGCATCCGTTGGTGAATTAATGTCGACAGGCGCTCATCTTGCGCCCCGATAGGCTCATGTTCTTGCGCCAAAGCGCACATAGCGGAAATAAAGAGCAGCATACAGCACAGGAGATGATATAATGTTTTAATGCTAACGTGTTCCATTATTGTCATCCTGTGAACACCTCATAAAATACCATCAACACATTCGGAGATAAATTCACTGTGCTCACGGATAGCGGGTCTGGCATAAATATCGGCGGCAGTCAGTCCGATTTTATAAATGTGGTTACAGCTGTCGACGAAAGAGATAACGTGCATCGAGGTCGCTCCGTATTCGAAAATAACCGCGTGTTCGTCATAATGATCGATGCATAACAATGAACGCCAGGTTTTCTCCACAAAGTCGCTGACCGACAAATAACTCACTGGTAACATAGCGTTCTCTCTCGCATCACTGGACTGAATTTCATACCGGACGCGATCAAACGAATAACCGGGTAAGCCTATAGTCTGCACGGCTGGCATTTCCGGTAAACAAATAGTCACTCCTCGTTGCCAAAGAGTGCCCAACAGCGGCAGGATGTCCTCAGGCGTATCCGTATTCAGCATGGGGGAAAATACTGTTTGCCCAACCCACTGCGCATGCTGGTGATACAATATGGAAAACGTCCCCGCGCGACCGATTTCCAGCATCAGCGTTCCCTCCGTCACCGCCAGATTAGCCAATATTTCGCTCAGTTCACTGTTGCCGGCCAGCGTCTGCTCCGGTGTCGTTTCAGCCACAATCACCTGCTGAACAGCGTTTTCCAGTGAGATGATGCGCGCAACATACTGCGCTGCTGCAGCCCCCGTCAGGTAACCGATGTGCTGCACAGGCGAGATACTTTGTTCGATCAGCCATTCACTAAGACTCACCTGCTGGATAAACTGACGCAATGCTGGCGTCCAATCGGCTGGTTCGCAGATTTGTGCAACATCCTGAGACAGGCGCTGGTGCCGCTGGCGCAAGTTAGGTTGACAAGCCAGCAAATGCGTCAGGGCACTCTCCAGCTTATCGTCCCGGTCCGGATATAGGAACACCAAGGTAGTTTCCATATTGATAGGGGTAAAAGACATGTCAGCATCCCGCAGTTTCGCCAAACTTGCACGCAACGCTACCACACTGTCTGCCGCCAGCGCACAGCGATACGGGAAATGTGCCCGGCGTTGCGCGAGAGTATAGGCGATACGATCTTTATCTGCTTCCGCATAGGTCGCCAGAGCGTGATAATGAGCATCCAACTGTTGTCTAAGGGCTAATGGCGTTTTGGCGCTGAAGAAAAACAGGCGGCGCTCATTTTCTTGCACCGCTTGCGCAGGCGTCTCGCACCAGTTTTGCAGAACCAAATGAGCATTGGTCCCTCCCAGCCCAAACGAACTAACGGTGGCATGGATCCTTTTCGTTTGTGGGACAGAAGTCACTACATCACTGAGATAAAATGGCGAGGCTGGCTGCAACAGTTTTTTATGTTTATTTACTAGGTTGATCTGCGGGGGAACTAAACCAGTATATAGCGTCAGTGCGGTTTTCATTAAGCTGACGATACCGGAAGCGACTCCCAGGTGACCCAAGTTGGCTTTTACCGCACCCAATTGAATGCTGTGCGGCGCACATGCCGGTGCGAAAACCCGGTGCAGAGCTTCAAGCTCAATCTCATCACCCAACGGGGTACCGGTACCGTGCGTTTCGATCAGTGCGATATCAGTCGGTACGACTTCTGCGGCGGCAAGCGCCGTATTGATCGCTTCTACCTGTCCTTCTACGCTGGGGGCGACAAACCCCAGCCGACGCCCGCCGTCGTTATTTACCGCACCTCCTTTAATCACCGCATACACTCTGTCTTGGTCGCGTAGTGCATCCTCAAGACGTTTTAGCACCACAACTCCCGCACCGCTGCTGTATACCGTGCCGGTCGCCTCAGCGCTAAACGGGGCGCAGTGTCCGTCTTGCGATACCAGCTTATCACCTTGCGGACTGTAGCCGTGCGCCTGTAAAAAACCCAAGGTGACCCCACCTGCCAACGCAACATCGGCTTGAAAAGTCAATAACCCCTCGCATGCTAAATATGCTGCCACCAACGAACTGGAACAGGCGGTCTGTACACTCACAGCGGGTCCGGTAAACCCCAACTTGTAGGCAACCTGAGCACACAAGTAATCCTTTTCGTTACCAATCTGCGCCTGAAGATAATGGTGATCGCCGCTCATCTTCAGGTATGGATAGACGCGATCGATAAAATAGTTATTGGCGTAGGTCGCCCCATAGACGCCGACTCGCTTAAGTTGCGTGGGAATATAGCCCGCATGCTCAAGAGCGTTGTAGCAGCATTCAAGAAATATTCGTTGTTGCGGATCCATCAACAGGGCTTCGCCAGGCGGAATATTGAAAAATGCAGCATCGAAGTCATAGGGAGCGGTGATTATATTGCGCAGCCTAATCCAAGGGTTCCCATTATCGTCTTCTGTGCATGTCGGTTGAGTGAACTCCTCACCCGCCAGCAACTTATCCCACCACTCGGGCACCGATTCCGCACCGGAAAAACGCCCGCTCATGCCAATAATGGCAATATCCAGTGAGCCACAGGTAAAATCATCCTTTGCCATTGTTGTATTCCTTAAGGGTTGGCATCGTGTTTATAGTGTCCACAAAGTCGGCGCGCCCGTCAGCGTGGCGCTGTGTTGGCACAGCCAGGCATCCAGATCAGTGAGGCTGTTCTTGTAGCGCGCCAGCAGGAGTTGCACATCATTCAGCGCAATGCGCGTGGGATCGAAACGGCAGTGGAAGGAGAGACCATCAGCTGCCGAGCGCGCAATATTAAACTCCAGCACGCAGCCGAGCGCGTTTTCAGGCGCGGTATAGATATCACTATTAAAGTGATCAATATGAAAATAGCGGAGTGAAGGTTGCGCCTGCACACCGATGTAATTCATTCGGATCCCTTGCGCAAGAGAGTCTTCCGGTGCATGCCGCATTTGCAGCAGACCGTAATCTCCCCCACCATGCGTGCGTTTTGCCAAATCGGAAGCGATCGCAGATAACAGTGTCGCCATATCGCCATGCAGAGGGATCGCCCAAGGATAAAATAGAGTAAACCACCCGACCGTATCCGCAACGTCAGGCTCATCGGGCCAGCAGCCGCGTCCCATGCCTTCCATCTCGATGCGACACCAAGGCTCTTCGCTGTAGTAACGCAGCACCAGCGCCAATGCCGTTAGCACATAGGTTTCGGCGCTGTACGCGGTATTACCACTGGATTCAAACAACCTCCTGACGCAAGGATGGCGAAAGTCTTCACGCCAAGCGCGCGTACGAGGTAATGAGTCATCTGGCAATGACACGGGTGGGAAATGCAGCGGTAGCGTTTGACATACTGTGCGCCAGCTTTCGTGTGTGGCGGAATCTACCGTTTTGCTCGCCAGATAGTCATTCCAGCGATGCAGTCCGCTGTTGCTGGTGCCATTGACAGTGCTGACGGCGTCCAGCGTGCTGAGGATTAAATACCAAGAGTGCATATCGACGCACAAGTGATGGGCACAGAGTACCAGCGTGCTAGACGCAGGCTGCGGGGCGTGTAACAGAGCTGCCGTAAAGACTCGACCATTTGTCACGTCAAGCATGCTATTGCACTGAGCGATCACCTCTGCCAACGTCCACTGCGCCGTCGAATATTCCGTGAGCACCTCGTTGGGATAACACACATTAGGGTCGCATACTAGCAACCGCCCCTCAGCGTCCAGCGCACTGTGCAAAGCTGGCTGCTGCTGGATTAATGTATGCAGCCTGTTGTGTAACTGCTCGAGCGGGCAGCCCGGCAACACTTTCAGCACAATGACATGGTTATAAACATTGGGCACTGGCAACGCCAACTGCGTAAACCAACGCAATGCGGGTAGATCGATACGGGTGTTATGAGCATACTGCGCGAGCTGTGACACCGTTGTATGACTAGCGAGAAACTCACAGATGGCGTTCACTGTTCCACACTCCATCACCTGCACCGCTGACATCGTCCAGCCGTGGTGCCTGAGCTGCGCTGCAATCTGGATACTCTTGATGGAGTCCAACCCCAAGACATAAAGATTTTCGTTATCATCAAACTCAGTTTGCTCCAGCGCCCCTTCCACACATACCCGAACTGAATGCCTTATCGCCGCATCTCCCAGCCGCTCGCTACCCGATGCAGGCGCGGTGTTTCGGACCGTTGCGACCATCTGACGCACGTCCACCTTGCCATTGTGCGACAGCGGCAGTTGGGCGATAGCACAGCACTGCTTGGGTTGCATGTAGGTGGGTAATTGCTGACGCAGATGTTGCATTACGGTAGCTACATCAACAGATGACGGTGTCACGCAGGCTAGCAACCCGCTGTGCTGCCCCTGCACATCATCAATCACCGCCACCGCCGCACTTTCTACCTGAGGTGCGCTCAACAACGCTTGTTCGATTTCGCACAGCTCAATACGATAGCCATTAATTTTGACCTGATCGTCTTTACGTCCCTGATAAACCAGCGTATTAGGAGCGATGGCGTAGCCAATATCACCGCTGCGATAGCCAATCATCACCCCATTGGTATCTTTAAGGTAGGCGGCGGCCGTTTGTTGCGGCGCATCGATATAGCCCTGCGTCACTGACGCGCCATAAATCACCAATTCACCAGTTTCGCCTTCCGGTACCGGACAGCCCCAAGGGGAGCAAATTGCTACCTGGCAACCGTCGATCGCCATACCGATGGGCAATGAAGGCAGCGTTTCTTGCCCGGTGTAGCGATAGATCATGCAACCAACGGTGGCCTCTGTCGGCCCATATTCGTTATAGATCACGGCCTGAGGAAAGAGAGCAGCCGCCTTACGCGCCAGATCCCGCTTGAAATCCTCCCCGCCAACCACCAAGGTACGAATCTGCTCACTGCTTATGCCAGCCGCACACAACAACCGCAGGTGTGCAGGCGTCAGTTTGATCACTGTGTTGGGCTGATCAACCACGGCCATGCGCAGCAATGTTTCGCTCTCGGCGTGCCGACAAACGCTGATGCTAGCGCCCACACATAAGGGGGCGAACAGCGTAGTGATGGTCAAATCGAAGGACAGCGAAGAGTAGAGCGCAGCCCGGTCCTGCGCTGTAAAGTAACGTTCGGCGGCGAAATGGAGATAGTTAGCCAGATTGCCATGAGAGACTTGCACGCCCTTAGGCTCGCCGGTCGATCCGGAGGTAAACAGCACATATGCCAGATCCTGCGGTTCAATAGCTGGCCAAGGTTCTCTAGCAAGCGCCGAAGTGGCTAAGGCCTGGAGCAAGCTGGACGCGGGAAACGCCAGCGCCTGCGTCAATTCATGCATCGCCGGATCGTAAAGGATATGCGCTACCTGCGCTTTACGACACATGGCGTAAAGGCGGGTCGTTGGCAACGCGGGATTTAGCGGCAGAAATGCCGCGCCGCAGCGCAAAATACCATAAATAACCATCACCGTTTGAGCGCTATGCTCAGCGATAATCCCAACCACTTGACCGCGTCCGATCCCCTGTTGGCGCAGATAACGCGCAACCCGCTCAACAGCGTCATCCAACTGCCGATAAGTCAAAGACTGTTCATTATCAATTAGTGCTGTGCGATCACCATGCTCCACAACTTGCGCTGCAAATCGGGAAGTAAATGAGGGTTTGAGTGAGCCACATGCCAATGCGACGTGCGGCGCAGGATAGACTTCGAGATCGCCTAGACGAGCGTCAGGTTGCCGATCCAATGCAGTGACTAAATCCAACAGCCCATTTTTCATCGCTGTCAGTTGGTGCGGAGTGAAAGCGCTACGCAGCGCCTCCAGACTCAACCTAAGGCTTTCTTTATGATTATTAACAGTTTGCAAAACAATCTGTAGCTTATAGGACTGCTCGCCGCTGTAGTAACTCTCCACGCGTTGCGCGGCACCTGCAATGTGGCGTTCATAGGTAAAGTTATAATAATTAACGCAATAATCGAACGCCCGCAACTTCCCTCCCCCCTGTTCCGCCAAATCCTGGTTGAATAAGGTAATGGGATATTTGCTGTGTTTAAAACCGCGTTTCAGTTCGCGCTGGAAAAAGGCCACCCGTTCACAGAATCGTTCCGTGCGCACCAGTCGATAGGCCAGCGGCAATTGATTAGTAAACATGCCAAAGCAACGCCGCGCCTCGCGAGTATGCCGATTGGCTAACGGCACGCCTATTACGCCTTTTTCCTCCCCCCATACTCTGGCGCGATAGAGAGCGAAGAGTGCAATAAACAGCGTATTAAGCGTACAGCCATAACGATTACACAACCTGTAGAGACGGTTAATCATGGCTGGCTCAAGCCAAGTGGAACAACTGATGCCCTCAGTAGTAACGATGGGGGAACTGTCTGGAAAGCAGTCGCGGTATTCGTCGATATAGTCACGCCACCAGCCACGATCAACGGCAAAGCGCGTTGACGCCTGATAAGATTGCTGCTGCGCCAGAAATGCGCTATAGGCTGGTGACGCATCATCTGGTACGTCCTGCTGTTCGTATGCTCGCTTGACATGGTTTGACAACAACGCCATTGACCAACCATCAGCAATGCCGTGATGGGCTTTAAATAAATAACCGCTGTATTGTTCACCGCACGTAAAGGTGACAAACTCGAACAAATCGTGCGCCAGCAGGGTAAAGGGCTGCCGGAACCACTCATCAACAAATGTTTCGATCGCCGCTGGGCGTAGGTTCTCCTTGTCATAATCTGGGGAAAAAGTCAAATGGCGGATATCGCGCCAGTGATAAGGCTGCACTTGGCTGACCACTTCACTCTCCTCTCCCATCACAAACCACATACGCAACGCATCAAATTGCCGAATGGCGGACTGGATGGCCGCGTGTAGTCGGGGCAGATCGACAATTCCCTCAATGGTGACCACACCACCAATGATGTTTACGGCACTGTAAGGATACAGTTGATCAATGATGTGGCACTGTTCCTGTGGCCACGACAACGGATTGCCCGACATCATGGTGCCACCTCCATATCCAAGTGTTGGGAGCGCACCGCCTCCTGATTCCATCGCAGCAGACGAGGTGAAAGACGCAGCAGACGCCACGCCAACAACGCAGCCACAAAAGTGCCGCTCATCGCCCCAAAATAGACGCCGGTAATACGCATCTCTAACACAATCGCCAGCAGGTATACGACAGGGACAGATATAAACACGTGACGCATCAGCGTCAACAACACCGAATACCAAGGCTTACCAATGGCCTGATAATATTCACTTGCTAACAGGCTGATAGCGACAAAGGGTAGTGCCAGTGCCATGATACGGGTTTGCAGTACCGCATAGTCACTCACGGCAACAACACGAGTAAACAGGGGATACATCCAGGGTGCCAGTACAATATGCATAACGGCTAACACCAGCACAATAGAGAAGGCCAGCGCGACGGCGGCCCAATAGGCATTCAGCGTGCGGGTGACATTTCCGTGTCCCCAGTTTTGCCCCACCACAGTCAGCAACGCGGTCGCGATAGCCAGCATCGGCGTGATGATGAAATAGTCGATGCGACCAGTGAGCGTAAACGCTGCCATCGCGTTTACGTCCAGCCTGACGATAAAAAAATTATAAATCACTATGCCGACCGCAATGATCAGTTGCATCAGCATCTGCGCCATGCCGACGGAGAGAAACTCTCGGTAGATTTTCCAGGAGAATGGGCGTAACGCGATGCGTATACTCAACCCGATATGTAATCCCATCAATGTGTAGATGAAATAGGCGACCATACTCAGTTGCGCCAGAAACGACGCCAATGCCACCCCTTTCACACCAAAATCGAATACAAAGATCATGATTGGATCGAGCATAATATTTACCAACGCCCCCAACAATGAGGCCTTCATGATGACCATGATCTTACCCGCGCCTTGAAACAGCCCCATCATGACGCCAATCAACATGATGCTGAACACGGTCAGCAGCGAATAATAATAGAACTCCGTTGCGTAGCCGATGATGCTCTTCGTGGCCCCCAGTGAGCGCAATAGCGGCTGGGCATAAACATAGCCAAGTACGGTGATCACGATCGCAAAGAATAGCGCGATGATGATACCGACCGACAAAATCCGCTGTGCACGATCCAACCGCTGCATGCCGATGGCGCGGGACAGCAAAGATCCCATACCGATTTGAATGCCGTTGGCGATGGCAAATAACCCCATTCCAACGGGGAAAACCAGCCCCACACCGGCAATGATGCCGCTGTTGGTGACATCAATGTGGCTCAGCCAAAAAATATCGGCGATGGCATAGGTCACCTGCGTTAACATACCGACAAACATCGGCAACGCCATGCGCAGGAGTAATTTATACAGCGAGCCGTCAAACATACCCGCCACCGTGAACAGCTCATCGTTCGGCGTGCCGTTGTCTGGCTCAAGCTTATTCACCGTCATACCTGCTCCTTATTCATTAAATGCGCCGCACCTTTATTGGCGCTGTCACCGATATCCGCCTCTAGTACCCTTCCGGTACCGTGAATCCGCCACTGATGCTTTCGCAGAACTCAGCAAAGTTAATCGTCACATCATCGTGAAAATGCCCGGAAATGATCTGTATGCCGCACGGAAGCTCATCCATCGTTTTCGCCAATGGGTAAACGGTGGCAGGCAAACCAAAAACCGTTGCTAACATGTTCCAGAACAAATGTTCGTTGTAATCTTGCGGTTCGCCATTGACGATAAGCTTGCGCTTACGCACCGGCTGCTGCATGTGCGCAAACGCCAGCACCGGGCTGACAGGTGTCAACAACACGTCATAACGCGCGAAAAGGGTTTCTATCACCCGGCTGTATTCGTGGCGGAGTTTGTCTGTATTCCGCTGTTCGCCACTGTCTTTCAGCATGCCCTGGTAATAGCTCGTTATCCCCTCAGGCACATCCGCCAGCTTGCCCACAAGCCTGAAGCCCAGCGCAGCCAGCCCGGCTGTAAGACGCTGGCGTCCATTGAGCGCCGTACTTACCAGCCGACCACTGAGTTTGACTGCTATATCAAACAGTGCGTCGGGATCGATCGGCGGGCATAGCATCATCAACCTCCACGCCAGGCTGTGCGCGTAACTTGTCGATAAACGATTGAAAACGCTGTGCGATCTGTTGATCTATCTCATGGTGGGGCGCACTAAACCACGTGCACACGCGGTAGTTTGCTTTGGCCTGATAACGGCTAAAATCGGGAATACGCGGCGGTTCCACCCAGAATGTGCTCAATGCGCGCATCATCAGACGCAGATCCGCCGCGCTGCGCGCCATGGGGCCCGCCGTCGAGAGATCCGGCTCATCAGTCGCTTGCGGACCACCACCGGGCACATGTCCTCTGACCGACATCAACCCCAAGCTACAACGATGGGCATAGACACCTGTGTAGTGTGCGGGAATGCGCAGTGAGCCAAACAAATCGCTGCCAAATTCCACGGGGGTGAAATCCGCCGCCACCGCCACCGCCGCTCCTCCGGACGATCCGCCGGGTGAACGTTGCCTATCCCACAGGTTATGGGTGGTGCCATACAGATCGTTATAGGTTTGCCAATCGGCAGTCATCATCGGCACATTGGTTTTTCCCATCAGGATCGCCCCGGCAGCGCGTAAGCGTGCGATGGAAGGAGCATCCTGCGTCGCCCGGTTATCTTTCAGATAATGGGCACCGGACGTGGTTAACCACCCTTGCACGTCAAACGACTCCTTAACAGTACAAGGTAATCCGTGCAACACGCCCCTTGCGCGCCCCTCCAGTCGCTCACGATCGGCGCGCGCGGCGGCCTCCAACGCCAACGCATAGTGCTGCTGCACCACCGCATTCAACGGCTTGTTAAACTGCGCCATACGTGAAAAATAGTGATTCACCAACGCCACTGAGGTGGTTTCTCCGGACGCCAACTGTGCCAACAGTGTCCCTGCGCTACGATAGCTCTGCTCACTCATCGCCCTTTTCTCCCTGTTGGGCACGTTTACGCCGCAACGCCAGATTCTCGCGCGCAGCGCTGACCTGCGAAACCTCAGCCTGCGCTAATACGATATCGTGGGCGGCGGGTAGATTGTGCAGTTGCTCATCAAGGTAACGCGCCACATCCGCGATGGTTGGCAGACGGAACAGATCGACAATGGGAATCTCCTGCCCGATAATCGCCTCAAGTGCCTGCTGAATACGCACCAATTCTATAGAACTGCCCCCCAGCGAGAAGAAATCGTCTTCGGCCGACACGTGGCTCACGCCGAGTACCTCCTGCCAGAGCGCCACCAGCCGCTGTTGTAACGCACTGTCCACCTGGATTGGACCCACGCCGTCACGCTGGTGGGCAATTTGTTCGCCCTGCAGCTGTAATTTTTGCCGATCTAGCTTGCCGTTAGCGGTTAACGGAAAATCGGTCGCTAACATCAGATCACTCGGCACCATATAGTCAGGCAGTTGCTGACGCAGGCCGCGCAGCATGGCATCTTTGTAGCTCTGCATGTCCAGCGGCGCAGCGGTTTCCTTCGGTTTCTCATAGGTGGAGAAATCGCGCAGCAATGCTGCAGCACTTGCCGCCTCTTGCCCTATCGCGCCCCCCACGGTGCAATGGACATAGCGATGATGTGGCGACAATTGAAAATGCGATGCCACAGCGGAAAAGTCTGCCATCCCAAGTTGGCACAGCCCCAATCCGTAGCGCGGCGCATCTTCTTCCAGTAAATGGCAGAGAGTACCTGCTTCCATCACCGAGAAGTGCCAAGCTGCCTCTTGCCCATAGAATGGCGAGATCACCGCCATATCAGCCACCATAAACAGCGTGAATGCCGCCCGATCGGCAATAGACTGATTAGGTCCGGCATGAAAACCACTGTTCAGCTCGACTTCTGGTGCTACCGGCATAAGACAGCTCTGTCGCGGGTCGAAGTAGTAAATACCGGATACTCCCTCTTCGATCTTGTCTGGATGCAGGTACACGTAGGTTTGCACCGGGTATAGCCCCCCGGCGGACGCATAGGCATACTTGGCAAAAGGTAGACCGGGTAGACGCATCTGCCCCAAGCCCGACAGCAATTGCCCCAACTGTGCCAGCGTGGTTTTTTGCGCGCTGAAATGACGATAGCTGCGGCGTTTGATGTAACGTGTGCTATCCGCCGGTGCCGTCAGTGCAATGCCCAGACCATCCAGCGCGCGAATATGTGGCTCCTTGAGTTTGAACGCTAGACGCTGTGCCGGATTCACAATAATACCCTGCGCCAGTGCCGCCGCCTCCGCTTCCTTAGCTTGCAATGCCTGCGCCTGGTGGCGATCGTGCAGTTTGGCAAAAGCGACCAGCCGACGATGTTGAGAATTACCCACTGCCACCACCACTGACTGCTCCACATCGGGATGTCGCGCAATGCAGCGCTCGATTTCCCCCAGTTCGATACGGTAACCATTCACCTTCACTTGGGTATCGTTGCGCCCCAAAAAGGCGACTTGCCCGTCAGCAAAGTAGCGCCCGCGATCCCCAGTGCGGTAAATTCGCTCACCACTCGCTTCGCGCCAGACAAAGCTCGCCGCCGTTTTCTCTGCGTCGTTCAGGTAGCCTTGTGCCAGCCCCATCCCGCCAATGCAAATCTCTCCTTCCACCCCGACCGGACATTCCTCCAGTTGCGCATTTAGCACGTATACTGGCTGGTTGCGCAGGCCCCGACCGTAGGGAATACTGGTCCACGTCGATTCCACCTCACCTATCGGGTAGTAGACCGACCAGATGGCGCACTCGGTCGCTCCACCCAGACTGATGATGTCCATCGTTTCATTGAGCCGCTCGCGCATCTGCTCCGGTAACGTTAGCGGGATCCAGTCGCCGCTCAACAGTGCCAGACGCAACGTCGGATAACTCATCCGATCGCCGCTGTGGTATTCGCACAGCATCTGCATCAGTGCGGGCACTGCATTCCAGACGCTTACATGACCGTGTGCCATAACTGTCTGCCAATGACGCGGATCTTTTTCCCGTCCTGCTTCCGGCAGTACCAGCGCTGCACCCACCATAAAAGGCGCAAAGGCATCGTAAACCGACAGGTCAAAGCTCAATGATGACAGCCCGAACACCCTATCCTGCGCATTGAGGCCAAAGCGTTCGTTGATGTCTTCCAGCGTGTTCATGGCCGCACGGTGGTCGATCATCACTCCTTTCGGGGTACCGGTGGAGCCGGAAGTGAAAATGATATAGGCCAGATCCGTGACATCCCCAGCCACTTCAGGCAACGGCGCAGCAGGCGTGTCCAGCATTCCGTCGTCGATGATCAGCACGGGCAGCGACGGCTCCAATTGCGTGAGACCCGGCTGCGTTACTTGTACCCGCACCTCGCCCACCGTCAGCAAAAGCTGGCGACGCTGTGGCGGTAGCACCGGATCCACTGGCAGATAGACCGCACCCAGTCGTAAAATGCCGTGTACGGCGGCAATCTGCTGCCAGCCTTTTTCCATCACCACCGCCACGCGGTCGCCATGCTGCACGCCCAGCGCTAACAGGGCGCGGGCCACATGATCCGCCGCCGTCGACAGTTGGCGATAGGTCAATTCACGGATAGGACTGATCAGCGCAGTTTCCTGTGGCGTCAGTGCTGCCTGACGCAGTAATCCATGGTGCAACAAGGCCGTAGGTGCAGGAGCCTGCGTGACCGGTGCACTAACGGTGGGCAGCGCCAGAGAACTATTTACCCCCCACCAACTTTGCGGCATGGCAACCAGCGCCTGCAGCGCATGACAATAAGCACCAAACATCTGATCCAGCAGCGTGGTATCAAACAGTTGCTCGACCGCGTCCCAGTTGAAATGCAACTCCCCAGCCAACTCGATCACCTGGTGATCGAGCCACACCTGCGGTGTTTGGGTAATATTGGCGTCCGGACACAGAGTAAAACGGGTTGTGTCCCGAGGGTCTTGCGCAGTCGTCTCCCCGTCGATATCCAACATACTAGTGAATACCACCGGCATCGGCGCATGGAAACGACCGCTATGGATCAGCGCCTCGCTGGCGCGGATCCCACTGAAACGACGATGTTCGAGATCTTCCCACAGTTGCACCTGAATACGCTGAGCGTTGTGGGCATAAGAGTGCTGGCTGTCGTAACAAACATTCAGCAAGCTGACAGCGGTAAAATCACCAATAACTGCCTCTGCGTTGGGGTAACCCTGCGGGCGGTTGAACAACGTCAGATTGAGCGTAAACGTCGGGCTAAGGCTCCAACGTGCCAGCACTTGGCTAAAGACTGTCAACAACAATGCCGTCTTGGTGATACGTGTGCGTTGGGCCAGCGCGCTCAGCACTCCCCAGTTGTGGGCTGACAGCCGATGACGGCGACGTACGAACCTGATCGCAGACAGTTGCGCCAAATCGCCCTGTACGGGCAGCGTTGGTGGGCCATACAGCTGCGGCAGCGCCCGTTGCCAATAGGCCTGATCGCGTGCATAGGCTTCACTCGCCTGCTCTACCAACAGCGCCTGCACGTAGTCACGAAAAGAGAACGGTAGCAACGGCAGTGACACATGGGGCTCACGGTACAGCATCATCAACTCCTGCTGTAGCGTGCGCATACTCAGAGCATCGGCAATCAGCAGATCGAGACTGAAATGCAAGCGGCCATGTTGCGCCGTGCAAGCCGAATAACTGAAATCAAACAGCGGCCAACGATCTGCGGGATGCACATGATGCGACAGCCGATCGCGGATCGCCATCAAGGCATCGTTTCGTGCGTTAGGGGACAAAGCACTCAGATCGCGCTGCTCTAACTGATACGCCGGCACTTGCGCCAGAATCTGCTGAGTACCGTCGGGGAGTACCCGCGCACGTAGCATTTCATGGCGAGCGATCAGCGCATTCACCGCATGGGTAAAACGCGTAACATTAAAGTGTTCTACGTCAAATTCATGGTAGATGTGGGTCGCGATCGAGGTAGCACCCGTCTGTCGTCCAAGCCAGTAGGCGCGCTGAACATCCGTCAATGGGAACGGTTGATGACGATGCTCAGGGTCGTGCACTATCACCCAGTCATCCTGAGACGCGGCAGCGTCCGTGATAGATTGCTGTGCAATACGCGCACTCAGTGCCCGTAGTGTGGAGTAGTGGAAAATGTCCTTCAGGGTCAAGGCGCAGTGAAAAGTGCGGTTGATCTCTGCTACCAACGTTACCGCCAACAGCGAATGTCCCCCCAAGCGAAAGAAATCGCACTCAGGATCGACGTTTTTTATCGGCAAATAGCGCATCCACAGCGCCAGCAACATCTGTTCCGTGTCGCTCAGCGCTTGCGTCTGCGGCGACACAAGGGAGCTATCGGCAACGAAATTTTCCGCTAACCGCTTACGATCGATTTTACCGTTGTCAGTGTTCGGGAAGTCGGCCACCCTCTGCCACAGCGTTGGCACCATATAGTCTGGCAGTTGCTGCCGAAGCTCGTTTTTCAGTTGCTCGAATAGCGAGGGAGGCTCACTGGTGATGATGAATGCTGCCAGTGCTTTGTGTAACGGTGCTCTTTCAATACAGGCCACCACCGCGGCGTCCACATGCGGATGCCGTGCCAACGTCCGTTCAATTTCGCCTAACTCAATACGATAACCGCGCAGTTTGATCTGGCTATCTTTGCGCCCAACAAAAAACAACTGCCCCTGCGCATCACTCCTGACCAGATCGCCAGTGCGGAACATCCTGCCACCGGGGACCCCTGGTTCTGACAAGAAGAACTGTGCGTTCAACTCAGGCTGCCCATCATACCCTTGCGCCACACCATCCCCGGCGATGTAAAGCTCGCCGTCAACGCCTTGCGGCACTGGATGGCCCTCATTGTCCAGAATGTATATACGGGTATTGGCAATGGGAGCGCCGAGGGTGATGTTTTCCGCTTGGGTTATCTGCGATTTCAGCGACCAAATGGTTGTTTCGGTGGGACCGTAGAGGTTCCACAATGAACCACAACAGCGCAACAGTTCTTCCGCCACTTTCGTTGGCAGCGCTTCACCGCCTGCCAGCACACATAGTTCCGGGTCGCCACGCCAACCCGCCATCAACAGCCCGTGCCAGAACGAGGGCGTCGCCTGCATCAGCGTTGGTCGATAGTCGGCAATCAGCGGAATCATACGGAAGCTGTCTGCGGCGCGTTCCGCCTCTGTCAGATAGAGACTCGCACCGGAGATCAGCGGCAACAGATACTCCAAGAATGAGATATCAAATGTTGGCGTCGTCACCGAGAGCAGCCGGTCTTGCGAGCCAACCGCAAAGGTACGCTGCATATCCAACAACAAGTTCAGCAACCCGCGGTGAACAACGCACACGCCTTTAGGTTCACCGGTACTGCCGGAGGTAAACAACAGGTAGGCCTGCATATCCGGCAACAGCGCGCAAGGTGTAGAATACCGGATCGCATTCGACATGTCCTGCATCAATTCCGGCAACGACAGTTGTACAATTTCACCCCACTCTCCCGGCTGACGGACCACCAGACAGACCAAACGCGCGCGTTGCATAAGGCGTTGCAAACGCGCGGCAGGCTGATGAATATCGAACGGCACGTAGCACGCCCCCACAAACCACGTCGCCAACATGGTTGCAATCACATCCCTGTGACGTGGCAACAGCACGCCAATACGATCGCCCGGTTGTATGCCATGCGCTCGAAAACGCATCGCGATGAACTGCACACGCGCCCAGAGCTCAGCGTAGGTCAGTGTGCCGTCATGCTGCTGTATTGCCAGTTGCTTTGGGTGCTGCACACAGCGCTGTTCAATGATACGCAGCACATCCTGCGGCCCGAGCCACGGGACGTTAGTGGCGTTGAGCGGATCACGCCGCGGCGTTGCGGTCTCCGGTGCATGCAGAGGGATCGCCCCTATCGGGGTCTCCAGTGATGATGTCAACGATAAGCAGTGCTGACGCAGCGCCTCGGCAATCTGCTTCACCACATCAGCATCGTATAACCCCAAATCGTACTCAAAGGAGACGTCGAACGTGGCGTCGTTTTGGAACACCTCGACTGTCATGTCGTATTTGACGGTCTGATTGTGATACGTCACCTGCTCCCAATACGCACCAGCCAAGGTAAAAGCGCGTGGGGTCACGTGGTTATGGTAGATATAGAGGATCTGGAACAACGGTGAATGGGAAAGGCTGCGAGGGAGATCCAGCATATTCACCAAGTTTTCAAACGGCAGTTGCTGGCGCCCCTGCGTCTCTTTCACGCTGGCCTTCACACGCTGGAGCGCCTCGCGCCCTACCTCAACCCCATTAAAATCGGTGTAGATAACCGCAGTGCTGGCATAATAACCAATGCTACTCTGCAATTCCGGGCGAATGCGCCCCGATACTGGCATGCCTATCACCAATCGCTGTTGCTGAGCGTAACGCATCAGCACCAGTTGGAAGGCAGTCAGCATCAGCACGAACGGCGTTGTTTCCTGCGTGCGGGCTACGTGTTTCAACGCGAGGCTTAATGTTTCATCCAGGGTGATGCTGAACCGGGAACCATGTGTAGAGGGTTGTGCCGGGCGCGGGTGCAGCGATGGAAATGTCGACAGCAGAGGCGCGTCTTGCAAACGCGCACGCCAGTAGGCAAGTTCGTTCGCCAGCAAGGTATCCTGGAACCATTCGCGCTGCCAGAAGGCATAATCGGCATATTGCAGCGGCGGCGGAGGCAGCGACGTTTCATTACCAGCATGCAATCGAGCATACTGCTGCTGTAACTCATCGAACAATAGCCGTAACGAGATACCGTCGATGATGATATGGTGCGCGCAAAACACCAAATGACAACCTTGATCGGGTTGAATAATCTGAGTTACCCCCCACAGAGGACCGC
>ERZ827423.1628-NODE-1628-length-20976-cov-4.395966_pt1 | contig 20976 bp, 18 predicted proteins | sample MGYA00519775_ERZ827423 | MGnify/ENA primary metagenome ERZ827423 (study PRJEB31778, sample SAMEA3449296) | human gut metagenome | biome: human gut; feature: human-associated habitat; material: faeces | place: United Kingdom | collected 2010/2012 ...
GACGAATATATCCCGACTCCGGCAAGAAACGACGACCTGCCGTTCCTGATGCCTGTCGAGGACGTGTTCTCTATCTCCGGCCGCGGCACTGTTGCAACCGGTAGAGTTGAGCGCGGTGTTGTTAAGATGGGTGACGAAGTCGAAATCGTCGGTCTGTCCGATGAGAAGAAGAAGACCGTTGTTACCGGTATCGAAATGTTCCGCAAGCTGCTTGACAGCGCAGAAGCCGGCGATAACATCGGTGTTTTGCTTCGCGGTATCGCAAAGAACGAGATCGAAAGAGGTCAGGTTCTCTGCAAACCCGGCACGATTCATCCGCACACCAAATTCCGCGGTCAGGTTTACGTGCTGACCGCAAAAGAAGGCGGCCGTGAAAAGCCGTTCTTCCCGGGCTATCGTCCGCAGTTCTATTTCCGTACCACCGACGTTACCGGCACCATCGGTCTGCCTGCTGACGTTGAGATGTGCCGCCCCGGCGACAACGTGGTGATGGATGTTGAACTGATTACCCCGATCGCTATCGAGGTTGGTCTGCGCTTCGCTATCCGCGAAGGCGGCAGAACCGTCGGTTCCGGCGTTGTTACCGAAATCATTGAGTAATTTTTGAAATTACCCCAAAGCGGGAGAGGCTTGCCTCTCCCGCTTTTTTCTTGACAAAATGCGGAGCTTTCCTTTATAATATTTTTTGTGCAGCCATGCTCCCCGCCTGCTGTTTTTCGCCGATGCCGAAAATGCGGCGGGGCAAAAGAGATCCGGCTTTCCGCGGGCACAGCCGCGCGACTGTTTTTTTGCGGCTGTCTTCCTTGTTTGCAAAAAACAGGTGGCAGTTTTCGTGGTTTGTCTTGCGTATCGGCTTTATCTTGCGCAGAAAAGGAGAAAGCAAATGACAATGTCTTTCAAAAACTGTCTGAACGCTAATCAGCTGAAACTGATTGCGATTTTCGCCATGACCGTTGACCATCTTGCATGGGCGATTTTCCCCGGTTATCCCACGGCGCCGCTGCCTCTTTTGATGCATCTTTTCGGGCGGATTACCTGTCCGATCATGTGCTTTTTTATTGCCGAGGGCTATCATTATACCAAAGATATCAAACGATATACCGCGCGGTTGTTTCTCTTTGCCGTCCCCTCCCATTTCTGTTATCTCTTTTCCTCGCCGAATTTTACTTCCTTTCGTTCCTTTTTGCCCTTTTCCACGGGCGTGCTCAATCAAACGAGTGTGATGTGGTCGCTGGCATGGGGGCTTATGATGCTGCGCGTTGTGCATTCCGAAAAAATCCGCAGCGGCGCGCTGCGCGTTCTCTGCGTGCTTTTGATCTGTCTTGTCAGCTTCCCGAGCGATTGGAGCTGCATTGCGGCGATGTGCGTGCTGGCGTTTGGCACAAACCGCGGGAATTTCAAGCGCCAGGCGATTTGGATGCTTGCCTATGTCGCGGCATATGCAGTGGTTTATTTCTTTGCCATTGATCGCCTTTACGGCATTTTGCAAATGGGCGTTGTCCTCTCTTTGCCACTTCTTTGGCTGTATAACGGAAAGCGCGGAAAAAGCGCGCGCGTCAACCGCGCGATGAAATGGCTGTTTTATTTGTATTATCCGCTGCATCTTTTGCTTATCGGCATTTGCCTGCATTTTTGCTGAACAGAAATTTCCGCCGTGCGTTTTTTGCAAAAGAAAAAAATCTGTAAATGTAGCGTTTTCAGTCTTTACAAACTGCGTGGAATAGGGTAGAATATTCTTGTATCTGTGTGAACGCTGAAAAAGTAGGTTGGTGATTTCAAAATGTATAAGCGTGTATTATTGAAGCTGTCCGGTGAGGCGCTCAGCGGGGAAAATGGCAATATTCTCAATTATGCCTTTATCCGCAAGGTCGGCGAAGCGATCAAGGAGGTGCAATCCCTCGGCGCGCAGGTCAGCATTGTGGTGGGCGGCGGAAACATCTGGCGCGGCAGACAGGGCACCGAAATGGACCGCACCCGCGCGGATCATATGGGCATGCTTGCAACAGCAATTAACTGCCTGGGACTGCAGGACTGTTTTGAACAGCAGGGGCTGGATGTCAGAGTGATGACGGCAATCGAGATGAAGCAATTCGCCGAGCCCTATATCCGCAATAAGGCGGTTTCTCACCTGGAAAAGGGCAGGGTTGTGATTTTCGGCTGCGGCATCGGTTCTCCCTTCTTCTCCACCGATACGGCGGCGGTGCTGCGCGCGGCGGAGATTGGCGCGGATGTTGTTCTCATGGCTAAAAATATCGACGGCGTATACAATGCCGATCCCAAGGTGGATCCGCAAGCCGTGAAATTTGAACATATCAATTATTCCGAGATCCTCAGCCGCCATCTCAAGGCGATTGATACCACTGCAACCAGCTTTTCCATGGATAATTCCATTCCCATTTTGGTATTTGGTTTGGATGACCCGCAAAACATCGTAAGAGCCGTCAAGGGCGAAAAAATCGGAACAATCATTGAAGGAGAAACAAAATGAAAACGGATCTGAAAGAATACGAAGGCAAAATGAGCAAATCCATTCTCGCGTTTGAAAACGAGATCAAAACCATCCGCGCAGGCCGCGCAAATCCGTCGGTGCTTGATAAGGTTGAGGTGGAATATTACGGCACCCCCACGCCGATTTCTCAGATGGCGCAGATCAGCGTTCCCGATCCGCGCACCGTTGCCATTCAGCCCTGGGATGCAACCACGCTGAAAAATATTGAGCGCGCGATTTTGGCAAGCGATATCGGCATTACGCCTGCAAACGATGGCAAGGTGATTCGTCTTTTGTTCCCGCAGCCGACGGAGGAAAGAAGAAAGGAGATCTGTAAGAAAATCGACAAAGGCGGCGAGGGCTGCAAGGTGGCTCTGCGCAACATCCGCCGCGACGCCAATGAGTTTTATAAGGACGGTAAAAAAGAGGGTCTGTTCACCGAGGACGAGGTGAAACAGGCGGAAAAGGATATTCAGGAGCTCACGGATAAAAAGTGCAAAGAAGTCGATTCCATTGTTGACCGTAAAAAGAAGGAGATCATGGAGATCTGACGCGCCCCGGGGCGTGCGGCCGTATGCCGAGTGATCGGCGTACGGTCGCTTCGGTATTATTTTGTTTTTTGCGGAGGAAGAAACGTGGCAGAGCAAACTCCCATCGCACAGCTGACGGCTGACGGGCGTCTTCGGCATATTGCGTTTATTATGGACGGCAACGGGCGCTGGGCGAAGGCACAGGGCAAACCAAGAGAATACGGGCATATCAAGGGCGCGGAGGTCTTTCGCAAGATCGTTCGTTATTGCGGCGATATCGGGATCGGCTGCGTGACCTGCTATACGTTTTCCGCTGAGAACTGGAAGCGGCCGCGCGTTGAGGTGGAAGCGCTGATGCGTCTTTTGCAGAAATATGTGCTGGATGCATTCAGCGAAGTACATGAAAACCAAATCCAGCTGCATTTCATCGGCGATCTTTCCGCCTTCCCGGAAAAAATGCGCGCTCAGATGAAGCAGGTTGAAAAGGACAGCGCCGAGTATCAAAAAATTCTCAATATTGCAATCAATTACGGCTCCCGCCAGGAAATTGTGCATGCGGCAAACACATTGATCGGGCAGGGCATAAAAACAATCACACCCGAGCTTTTGGAAGGCGCACTGTATACGGCGCATTGTCCGCCGCTTGATTTGATCGTGCGCACAGGGGCGGAGCTTCGCCTCTCCAATTTCCTTTTATGGCAGGCGGCATATGCCGAGTTTTATTTTTCCGATGTGCTTTGGCCGGAGTACAAAGAGGCGGATGTGGATGCGGCTGTGCGCGAATTTTATCATCGCAAGCGGCGTTTCGGCGGCGTTTGACCCCGAGGAAGCGAGACAGGAGGAGAAGACTCACTATGAAAAAAAGAATCATTACGGGGGCGGTGCTGATCGCGCTTTGCGTCCCGATCGGCATTTATTCCGGCACGCTTGCTTTACCGATCGTTGTCGCCGCTTTATCCATGATCGGTATTTTTGAAATGTATCGCTGCATCGGGCTTTCGGGGCGTCTCCCGGTGCTGCTGCCCGCGCTTTTGATCGGCGGCGGCATGCCTATGCTTGCATTCTTTCTGCGGCAGCAGACGATGCGTTTTTTCATGTGTCTGATTTTGGTCGCGTTTTTGTATTTGTTTTATGCATTTTCCGTGTCGTTGTTTTCTCACGGAACGCTTGCGCCGGAAAGCGCGGCGCTGGCTGTTACGATGCTGCTTTATATTACGGCGTCGTTTTCCTCCATTGTGCTGCTGCGCCATATGGAATTCGGGCAGTATACGATGTACCTTGTGTTTATCGGCGCATGGATTACGGATATTTTCGCCTATTTCTGCGGTATGCTCTGCGGCAAACATAAATTGCTTCCCGATGTCAGCCCGAAAAAAACCGTGGAGGGGGCACTCGGCGGCGTTTTGTTCTGCGCCGGAGCATATGTGCTGTATGCGTTTGTGCTGTCCCGCTGCGCCGGGGTACGCCCTGCCTATCTTGCCTTTGCGGGCATCGGGGTGATCGTATCCGTTCTTTCGCAAATGGGCGATCTTTTGATGTCGCTGATCAAGCGCCGCTTTGGCATTAAGGATTACGGAAAGATTTTTCCGGGGCACGGAGGTGTGCTGGATCGCTTTGACAGCGTGCTTGCAACGGCGCCGTTCTGCTTTATTCTCTGCGCGGCATATCATGCGTTTTTCGGGCTGCTCTGAGAAAAAAGCATCGGAATCCTTTGAAAGAAAGGAATCGAAAAAACAATGAGAAACGAAAAAATCAGCACCGTGACCGTGCTTGGCAGCACCGGTTCCATCGGCAGACAAACCATGGAGGTTGTGCGCGGGCTCGGCCTTACGGTCTGGGGCATCAGCGGCGGAAAAAATGTTGCGCTGCTGGAGCAGCAGATCCGTGCGTTTTCTCCTGCGGTTTGTGCCGTGGCGGATGAGGCGGCTGCACGCGATCTGCGCGTACGCGTGCAGGATCTGTCAACGAGAGTGGAGGCAGGCGCGCAGGCGATCGAAGCGCTTGCCGCAAAGCCGCATGCCGATCTTGTATATAACAGCATTCTCGGCACGGCAGGGCTGCGCCCGACGCTTGCCGCTGTGGAAAGCGGGCATGATGTGGCGCTTTCCAATAAAGAAACGCTTGTTGCCGCGGGGCAGATCGTAATGCGGCGCGCAGCGGAAAAGGGCGTGCGCATTCTCCCTGTGGATTCCGAGCATTGCGCTATTTGGCAATGCCTTGCCGCAAACGCCGCAAAGGATGTGAAGCGGCTGATTCTGACCTGCTCGGGAGGACCGTATTTCGGCTGCTCGCCGCAGCAGCTGCAAAGTGTAACCAAAGAGCAGACGCTTTCTCATCCCACCTGGAATATGGGCGCCAAAATCACGGTGGACTGTGCAACGCTGATGAACAAAGGCCTGGAACTGATTGAGGCGATGCACCTGTTTTTCATGCTGCCTGAAAAAATTTCAATTGTGATCCATCGGGAAAGTATCATTCATTCCATGGTGGAATATATTGATCATGCCGTGCTTGCGCAAATGGGTGTGCCGGACATGCGTCTTTGTATTCAGTATGCCGCAACGGCGCCGCGCCGCCTGCCCGGCTTATGTAAAGAGCTTGATTTTGCAGGCGGGCTTTCGCTCTCCTTCTGCTCGCCGGATGAAACCGCGTTTCCCGCATTGCCCCTGGCGCGGAAAGCGGCGCAAAGCGGCGGAATATTGCCGTGCGTGCTCAGCGCCGCAAATGAGATTGCGGTTGCAGCATTTTTGGAGGGAAAAATCGCATTTTCCTCGATTGTGCCGCTGGTCGCTTCCGTGGTGGAGGATACGGTAAATCTGAAAAATCCGACGCTTTCCGATATTTTCGCCGCCGACCGCGACGCACGTACCCTTGCCATGGAGCGCATCGGTCGTTTTTCGCGCCGCGCTTGACAGGACAAAAATATCGGCTGTAATACCTTTTTGGAAACGGAGTATACAATGACGATAGTGTATATTTTAATCGCGATTTTAATGTTCGGGTTTATGATCTTTACACATGAGCTCGGCCATTATACCTTCGCGCGCATTTTCCATGTGAAAATTTTTGAATTTTCTCTGGGCATGGGGCCGAAGCTTCTGTCCCGCGTGTCAAAAAAAACGGCGATTCGCTATTCCTGGCGTCTTTTTCCCATCGGCGGATTTGTCTCCATGGCGGGAGAGGATGAGGAATCCGATGAGCCGGATGCGCTTTGCCGCAAGCCGGTCTGGCAGCGCATGATTATCACCGCTGCCGGTGGGCTGACCAATCTTATCCTCGGCATTTTGGTAATGACGGTGCTTGTCTGCTTTATGAAAAATCTCTACGGTACCACCGTGCGCGGCTTTGCCGAAGGCGCTTCTTCCTCTTCCTGCGGGCTTGCCGTAGGGGATACCATTGTGGCTGTGGACGGGGCGCCTGTGCATATCTTTCCGGAGCTTTCCTATCAGATTATGCATCGCGGTGCAGAGCCTGTGGATCTCAGCGTGAAGCGAAACGGAGAGACTCTGGTGCTTTCCGATGTTGTTTTCCCCACAGTGACCGAATCGGGACATACCTTCGGAGAATACGATTTTTATCCCGATGCTATCGGAAAAACGCCGCTGACCGTGATGCGGTATGCCTTTTTTGAATCGCTCAACACCGTGCGGATGATTTGGGAATCCCTGATCGATCTTGCAACGGGCAGCTATACCGTGAAAGATCTCAGCGGGCCGGTCGGCGTGACGCAGGTGATCACGCAGGCTGCGCGCACCAGTGCGTTCCAACTGTTTTATATGTTTGTTTTCATCTCCATGAATCTTGGCATTTTCAATCTTTTGCCGCTTCCGGCGCTTGACGGCGGGCGTATTGTTTTTCAGCTCATCGAGCTCATTTTCCACCGCCCGATCCCGCGCAAGGCGGAGGGCTATATCCATGCGGCAGGACTGATTTTGCTGCTGCTTTTAATGGTTTTTGTCACCGGGAAAGATATCCTTGGGCTGATTCGAAGGTAAATACGGTATGGAATATAACAGCTATCGCAGAAAATCCCGCCCGGTTTTTGCCGGGAAAACAAAAATCGGCGGGGATGCGCCGATTTTGGTGCAATCCATGCTTTGCACCGATCCGCACGATGCCAATGCCTGCATTGCCATGTGCCGTGCGCTGGAGGAGGCGGGCTGCGGAATGATCCGCATGACAATTCCCGATAAAGAGGCGGTCGGAGTAATTGCAAAAATCAAGGAAGCGGGCATTTCGGTGCCGCTTGTCGCCGATATTCATTTTGATTATCGCCTGGCGCTGGAGGCATGCGCCGCAGGAATCGATAAAATCCGCATCAACCCCGGAAATATCGGCGCGCCCGAGCGGGTCCGGGCGGTTGCCGCGGCTTGCGCCGCACGCCGCATTCCGATTCGCATCGGGGTGAATTCCGGGTCGCTGGAAAAGCATTTGCTTGTTAAGTACGGCGCGCCGACCCCGCAGGCGCTGGCGCAGAGCGCGCTTTGGCATGCCGCACTTTTGGAGCAATGCGATTTTACCGATATTGTGCTTTCCGTCAAAGCCTCCGATGTGCGCACAATGATCGCCGCCAATCGGATTTTGGCGCAAAAGTGCGACTATCCTTTGCATTTAGGGGTTACGGAGGCGGGAACGCGGCGTATCGGCTCGCTCAAAAGCGCGGCGGGCATCGGCGCCTTGCTTGCCGACGGCATCGGAGATACCATCCGCGTTTCTTTGACGGACGACCCTGTTTGCGAGGTGGAGGATGCGCGCGCGATTTTGGAGGCCATGGAGCTTTTGCCGGGCGGGGTGATTCATGTGGTTTCCTGCCCTACCTGCGGGCGCACGAAAATTCCGCTGATTGCGCTTGTAAATGAATTCGAGCGGCGCGCAAAGGAAGAGATTCATCGTAAAACGCCGCTTAAGGTCGCCATTATGGGCTGTATTGTCAACGGGCCCGGAGAGGCGAGAGAGGCGGATATCGGGCTGGCGGGCGGCACGGATGAGGCGGTGATCTTCCGCGGTGCGCAGATGCTTTGCAGGGTCTCTCCCGACAAAGCGATCGACACGCTGCTTTTTTATATCGGGCAAATTCCGGAGAAATCCTGAAAGGACTTGGAAAAGAGATGGGAAAGACATTTTTGGAGCTGTTTCGACGCTACGAGCCGTCGCAAAATCTGCGCGCCGTGCTGGAGACGGCATCCGAAATTTCGCTGCGCACGGTGAAGGAGAGCCGCATGGCGGAGGTGCAGTGCACCTTTCCGAGCCTTGTGCCAAAGCAAACGCTGTATCAGATCTGCGACGGTATCGCACAGGCATACGATCTTTCCTATTTTAAAATTTTCCCGCATTATGCGGCGGAGCTGTTCAGCGTTTCCTATCTTGATGAAGTGTTTGCGGAGGCGACGCGCGCCGGCGCGATCACAAATGGCTTTTTCCATGAATATCATGCCTCTTTGGCGCAGGACGGGCTCACCATCACCATCTCCTCCACCAACGGCGGCATTGATCTTCTATACAGCACCAACACCCCGCAGGTGATTTCCGATATTATTTTTTCCGAGTTCGGGCTGCGCTATGCCGTGAAAATTGAACGGGAGCCAAACGCCCCGTTTGATTTTGAGGCATATGACCGCCGCCGGGCGGAGCAGCTGCAGGTATATGCGGCGCAGGCGGAGCAAAACCGTGTGCCGCCCCCCGCGGCAGCCGCCGCAACCGAGGAGGAGCAGGCGCGTCTGCCCCTTGCCAATTCCCTGATGACGGACGACCCCGGGTATGAGCGCAGGGAGGATGGCACGCTGACGCTGGGATATCTCACCTTTGATACCACCAAGACTGAGCCTGTTTTCGGCAGCGCCTTTTCCATCGGGGAGCCGCAGCCGATCCGCTATTTGGACAGTGCAAGGCGCTCCTGCGTGGTGCTCGGAGAGATAGTCTCTCTTGAAACCAAGGAAAACCGCGCGGGCGATAAGCAGATCATCACGCTTGCCCTGACCGACCGCGACAGCTCCGTGATGCTCAAAGCCATTTTGCCGAATGAAGAGGCGGAGGCGCTGCTCGGCGCTTTGAAAAAATATAAAACAAAGGTCAAGCGGGGAACGGTTTCTTTAGAGCTGTATTCCATCGGGCTTGCCGTGCGCGGCGATCTGCGCCGCGACCGCTTTGACGGCGAATGGGCGCTCTCCCCGCGGGACATCATGCTTTTGCCGATCATGCCGCGCAGGGACGAGGCAAAGGAAAAGCGCGTGGAGCTGCATTTGCACACCAACATGTCGCAAATGGACGCAACCATTCCGCCCGATGTGCTCATTGAAACCATCAAGGCATGGGGGCATCCCGCCGTCGCCGTGACCGATCACGGCAATGTGCAGGCATTCCCCGAAATGATGCTGGCGGCGGAAAAGCACGGTGTAAAGGTCATTTACGGCATGGAAGCCTATTTTGTGGATGATACGGCGCGCGCCGTGTTCGGAACGGCAGCGGGCAATCTGCCCTTTGACGGCGAATTCTGCGTGTTCGATATTGAAACCACGGGGCTTTCCAACCTGCGTGACCGCATAACGGAAATCGGCGCGGTGCTTGTGCGCGGCGGCGAGGTGGTCGACCGCTTCGATACCTTTGTCAATCCGGAAATGCCGATCCCGCCGAAAATTACGGAGCTGACCGGAATCAGCGACGATATGGTAAAGGATGCCCCGTCCGACAGCGAAGCGCTGGACGCATTTCTGCGCTTTGCCCGCGGGCTGCCCCTGGTTGCGCATAACGCCTCGTTTGACGTCGGCTTTATCCGCCGCGCCGCGGAGCGCGCAGCGCGCCCGTTTGATTTGCCGTATATCGATACGGTCGCCATGTCCAAATACTGCAATCCGGAGCTTAAGCGCCACAAGCTCGATGTGGTTGCGGAGTATTTCGGCCTCGGCGATTTCAATCATCACCGCGCGCAGGACGACGCGGAAATGCTGGCGCGCATTTTCATCTGCATGACGGAAAAGCTGCGCCGCGAGGGTGTTTTTGATATGGCGCAGCTCAGCGAAGCAATGAGCGAGCATGCCGACCCGCTGCGCCTGAACACCTATCATCAGATTCTTCTGGTGAAAAATGCGCAGGGGCTGAAAAATCTGTATCGCCTGGTTTCCGATTCTTATCTCAGCTATTATCGCCGCCATCCCCGCATCCCGAAAACGCTGCTTGCGCAAAACAGGGAAGGGCTTTTGGTGGGCTCTGCCTGTGCGGCGGGCGAGCTTTTCACGGCGCTGCTGGAAAACCGCCCGTGGGAGGAACTGAAGGAGATCGCCTCGTTTTATGATTATCTTGAAATTCAGCCGCTGTGCAACAACGGGTACCTTCTGCAGGAGGGAAAGGTCGGGTCGAAAGAGGATTTGCGCGAGCTCAATCGCAAGATCATAGCGCTCGGCGAAGAGCTGCAAAAGCCGGTGGTTGCAACCTGCGATGCGCATTTTCTCAACCGCGAGGACGAGCTTGCCCGCAAGATTCTGCTCACGGGCATGAAATATAAGGATGCGGACCGCGATGTCGGCATTTATCTGCGTACCACGGAGGAAATGCTGCAGGAATTTTCCTATCTCGGGGAAGAGAAGGCATATGAGGTTGTTGTGAAAAATCCGAACCGCATTGCCGGGCTGATCGACGAGGTGCGCCCCATTCCGAAGGGCACCTACACCCCGCATATGGACGGCGCGGAGGAAGAGCTGCAAAAGCTCTGCTGGGACCGCGCAATGGATTGGTACGGCAAGGACGGCGTGATCCCGCAGGTTGTGTCAAAGCGGCTGGAAAAAGAGCTGGATTCGATTATCAGGCATGGGTTTGCCGTGCTGTACATGATCGCGCAAAGGCTGGTGCATAAGAGCAACGAGCTTGGGTATATGGTTGGCTCGCGCGGCTCGGTCGGCTCCTCCTTTGTCGCAATTATGGCGGGCATTTCCGAGGTCAATCCCCTGCCGCCGCATTATCGCTGCCCGCATTGCAGATACAGCAATTTCGACCATTTGCCCCATGCGGTCGGCTCCGGGTTTGACCTGCCCGAGGCGCTTTGCCCGGAGTGCGGCACAAAGCTCATTGCCGACGGGCACGATATCCCCTTTGAAACCTTTCTCGGGTTTTACGGCGATAAATCCCCCGATATCGATCTGAACTTTTCCGGCATGGTGCAGGGAAAAATCCATAAATATACCGAGGAGCTTTTCGGGGCGGAAAATGTGTTCCGCGCCGGCACCATCGGTACTCTTGCTTCCAAAACGGCGTACGGCTTTATCGCGCGGTATATGGAGGAGCACGGGGTGACGCTGAACAAAGCGGAAATCGCACGCCTTGTCAATGCCTGCGTCGGCGTGAAGCGCACAACGGGGCAGCACCCCGGCGGCATTATCGTTGTGCCCAAGGAGTACAGCGTTTATGATTTCACGCCCGTGCAGCATCCGGCGGATGCTGCGGATTCCGATATCATCACAACGCATTTCCAGTTTTCCTATCTGCATGATACGATTCTGAAGCTGGACGAGCTCGGCCATGATATGCCGACAAAGCTGAAAATCCTGGAGCGGTATACCGGCATTCCGACAAAGGATGTCCCCATGAACGACCCCGCGGTCTACGAGCTGTTTTTGAGCACAAAATCGCTCGGGATCTCTCCGCAGGATATCCTGGGCTGCACCGTCGGCACCTACGGCTTGCCCGAATTCGGCACAAAATTCGTACAGCAGATGATCATCGATGCAAAGCCGAAAAACTTTTCCGACCTTTTGCAGATCTCGGGCCTTTCCCACGGTACGGATGTGTGGCTTGGCAACGCGCAGGGTCTGATCAAGGACGGCGTTTGCACGATTTCCGAGGTCATCGGAACAAGAGACAGCATCATGCTCACGCTGATCGGCTGGGGCGTTGAAAACAGCCTTTCCTTTAAGATTATGGAGAGCGTGCGTAAGGGGAAGGGGCTTACCCCCGAAATGGAGAGCGCCATGCGGGAAAAAGGCGTGCCGGATTGGTATATCGCCTCCTGCAAAAAAATCAAATATATGTTCCCAAAGGCGCACGCCGCGGCATATGTCATGCAGGCAATTCAGTTTGCATGGTATAAGGTACATTATCCGCTTGAATTTTATGCGGCATATTTCACGGCGGCGCCCGGCGCGTTTGATTCGCAGATTGTGATGCAGGGCAAGGGCTATGTTGAGCGCACCATAGAGGAAATTAAATCCAAGGGCAACGACGCAACGCAAAAGGAAAAAGCGATGATGGACGATCTGCTTCTCATCGATGAATCCCTGGCGCGCGGCGTGCGGTATCTGCCGGTGGATCTCTATGCCTCGGATGCGGCGGCGTTTTTGCCGGAAAAGGGTGCAATCCGCGTTCCGTTTTCCTCTTTACCGGGGCTCGGAACCTCGGCAGCCGAAAAAATCGTGGAGGCGCGTGCTGACGGCACGTTTTTTTCCCAGCTGGAGCTGCAGGATCGCGCAAAGCTTTCCAAGGCAATTATAGAGCTTTTGCGCACAAGCGGCGCTTTGCGCGGTATGCCGGAGACGAACCAGCTGTCCTTATTCGATATGTGAACAAAATGTTAATTCTGCGCGAAAACATGGAAAAGATGCGGAATCCTCTTGCTATTTTGGGAAATAATCGGTATAATCTAAGATGAACGTTTATGCGGTAGAATTGTTGCCGATTAGCTGCCGGCAGCGTCTCCGCTGGCGAAAAAACGAATGAAGGAAAAGAAGGGTGAATGTTATGAACAAGACACAGATCATTGAAGCTGTTGCCGCTGAGACCGGCATGAAGAAGAAGGACGCTGAAGTTTGTGTTGGCGCATTCCTGAATGCAGTCGGCAAGGCTCTTGCAGACGGTGAGAAGGTTCAGCTTGTCGGTTTCGGTACCTTTGAAGTGAAGGCAAGAGGCGAAAGAATCGGCCGTAACCCCAAGACCAACGAAGCAATCACGATTCCTGCCTCCAAGCATCCTGCATTCAGCGCAGGCAAGGCTCTGAAGGACGCTGTCAACAAATAAGTTTCAAAAACGAAAAGGGGGGAGCCGCTGCGGCACCCTCCTTTTTTCACACAAGAGGGGAATTTTCATGAGACTTGATAAATACCTCAAGGTATCACGCATTATCAAACGCCGCACCGTCGCCAACGACGCCTGCGACGGCGAGCATGTGTTTGTCAACGGCAAAAGAGCAAAGGCTTCCTATGATGTTAAAATCGGCGATGTGATTGAGCTGAGCCTGGGGCAAAAAACGCTGCGGCTGCGTGTTTTGTGTGTGACGGAGCATGCCCAAAAGGCGGACGCTGCATCGCTGTACGAAATCATCGAAGCATAAAACGGCGGGGCGTTGCATAGGATACGCATGAGGACCAAACTATGCGGGGGGTGCCGTAATGGAACAACAGCAGAACACGCAAAGCCGGCAAATGCTCACTCTGGAAAACCGCTCGCAGCTTTCGCTCAGCGGTGTTTTGGATGTGGAAAACTATGCGCAGGATGCGCTCACGGTCATTCTCACGGATGCACAGCTTTATATTGAGGGGGAAGGGCTTCGCATTTTGTCGCTCTGCACGGAGAAAAATACACTGCTCATCGACGGCATGGTAACGGCGCTTGTGTACAGCGATGCGGCAGGGGCACCCGCGCGGGGAAAGAGAAGCTTGTTCTCCCGTCTTTTCGGTGCATGAGGCCCGATGCCTCCGTTGTCGGCAGTGTGCATACGCTGCTGCCGTTTTTTCTGCTGGGGGTTGTCCTCGGCGTTTGCTTTGATGTATTTCGCGTGCTGCGTCTGTGGCGTCACGGCGGAAAAAACCGCGCCGGCGGAAAATTTACATCTTCGCTCTTGCGTGCAAAAATGCGGCGTGCTATACTGAAAGAGAAGGCTACGGGCGCTTTTTTAAAAAAACTGTTCTGTGTGTGCGACGACGGGCTGATCATTGCGGAGGATGTGCTTTTCTGCCTTGCGGCAGCCGTTTTTTATCTTCTTCTGCAATATGATATCAACAGCGGCGTGTTTCGCTGGTATCTGCTGGCTTTGTGCGCTCTTGGTTTTTGGCTGTATCTTGCAACGCTTGGAAAGGGCACGATGCGCGTCGCTCTGTTTTTGACGGCGCTTGTGCGTTTTGTCCTTCTGTTTTTCTATAACCACACGGTGTATTATTGCATGCTAGGCTTTGTGTATGCTTTTCGGAAAATCGGCAGCGCGGTGCACGCGGTTTTCCGGCATGCCTGTGCCGCCGCGCGGGAGAAAAAGGCGAAAAAGAGAGCAAGAACAGCCCTGGCCGCTACTGAGGCGCTTGCGGCAAACGGATTTTTATATGACGACAGCCGCCGAAAGCGGCAGGGGGGTGCGCAGAATGTTTACAAAGCAAAAGCGGGAAAAGCCGCAGCAAACCATCGTCACGCTGAAAAAGAAACCGGAGCCTTCGCGCCGCGGTAAAGGCAATTTGTTTGTCAAGATCGCCATTATCGTGTTCGGCGTTTTTGTGGCTGTTTCCGTATTCAATATGCAGTCCGAGGTTGCAAATCTGAAAGAGGAGGAAGCCACTCTCACGCAGCAGATCGCGCAATACAAAAACCGCATCGAAGAGCTGCAGGCGGATATGCTTACCCCGTTTGACGATACCTACCGTATCCGCGTTGCAAGAGAAAAGCTCGGCTATTGCTTTACGGATGAAACGGTTTATTATAACGATATTTCAAATTAAACAGCGTGCTCTCACAGAACGCTTCGCGCCACCTGCACATACAATGGTAGCAGGCGGCGCTTTTTTATGCCGCCTTTTCTTTGAATATGGGAGGGAGAGGGTATGACGGAATATACCATCGCGCTTTCCTCCGTAACGACGGCTGCGCGCGCCAAAGAGCTTTTACGACAAAGCGGGATTGATGCGCGCATCACGCGTCTTTTGCCGGGCATGACGGAAAAGGGATGCGCCTGGGGCGTCAGCTTTTTTGCGGCGATGGAGCGGGAGCAGATCGAAATGCTTTTGCGCCGTGGCAGGGTGCGGTACAGCGAGGTGTTTTCGACGCAGATGAAGCGCCATGGCGGGGAGCGGGGGCGATGATCTATCTTGACAATGCGGCAACCACCGTGCATAAGCCCCCATCGGTGCTGCGGGCGCAGCGGCAGGCAATCAGATGCGCGGGAAATGCGGGGCGCGGCGGGCATACGCTGTCTCTTGCGGCAGCGCAAACGCTTTACCGGTGCCGCTGTGCGGCGGCGGAATTTTTCGGGATGGATCTGCCCGAGCGCGTTGTTTTAACAATGAATGCGACGCATGCGCTCAATTTGGTCCTTTTCGGCATTTTGCAAAGGGGAGATCGGGTGCTTTATTCCGATCTTGCGCACAATTCCGTGCGCAGACCCATCGCGGCGCTGCGGGAGCGCGGGGTGAAAAGCGAAATGTACTCCGTGCTTGAAAAAGGCGCTCTGCTGCCGCAGGCGGAGATCATGCGGCGGCTGGAAAAGCTTTTGGAAACGCCGACGCGTATGATTGCGCTGACGCATGTTTCCAATTTATGCGCCGCGCGCGAGCCGCTTGAGAAAATTGCGGCGCTTTCCAAAAAGCGGGGCGTGCTTTTGCTTGCGGATGCTTCGCAAAGTGCCGGCATTTTGCCGCTCTCTATGAAAATCGGAATTGATTATCTGTGCTGCGCGGGACACAAGGGGCTGTATGGGCCGCAGGGCAGCGGCCTTTTGCTGATTGGGGAAGGGGCGCCGCTTCCGCGCCCGCTTCTCTGCGGCGGGGCAGGGGTGTTTTCCGAAGAGGAGGCAATGCCGCAGGATCTGCCGGAGCGCCTTGAGGCGGGAACAATGAATGTCCCCGCAGCGGCGGGGCTGTGCGCGGGGCTTCGCTTTCTTTCGCATTATGAAAAGGGGGAAATCGCGCAGCATCATGCGGCGCTCGGGCAGCGGCTGCAGGCGGGACTGCTCGAAATTCCGGGAGCGCGGGTGTTTTTGCCGCAGGAGCAGAACCTTGGCACGGTACTGTTTTCTTTGGGCGCGCAGGCACCGGAGCAAACCGCATGGCTTTTGGACCGCAGCGGGGTTTATATGCGGGCGGGGCTGCATTGTGCGCCGCTTGCCCATGCGGCACTCGGCACGTTGCCGCGCGGCGCGCTGCGCGCAAGCGTCGGCATGGACACGACAAAGCGGCAGATCGACAAAACACTGTATTTGCTTTCAAAAATTGCGAAAGACTCAGTCGAATTTTCTGCGGCGGATGAGCAGATGCAATAGTGCCCGACCGTTGAAGGGGATCAGCGGCCAGAAATACCGCCTGGTCCCGTCAACGGTTTTATTCGTCAGCAGCAGGACAAGCAGCAGCACATTTACCCCGAGCAGTCCGAAGATTCCGAAGGCAGCCGTTGCGCAGAGCATTGCAATTCTGCTGAATTTGGTGGCATAGCCCAGTTCAAAGCTTTGCTGAATGAAATTTGCAATGGCGACAATGGCGGCGTACAAAACGGTTTGCGGCAAGACCCAGCCTACCTGCACCGCGATGTCCCCTAGAATCAGCCCGCCCACCACGCTGAGCGAATTTGCCAAAGGGTCGGGTGTGTTGAGGGAGGCGAGGCGCAACCCGTCGATTGCAAATTCTATGATCAGAAATTGCAGCAGCAGCGGAATGGCGGGCTGCTCATGCTCCACCAAAAAAGAAAGAGAGTGGGGGACGAGCTGCGCATGGGTGTCGAAAAAATACCAGATCGGTGTGAGATAAATTCCGATGAGATAGGTGAAAAACCGCACAAGGCGCAGATAGGTCCCGACGGCGGGCGGCATATAGTAATCCTCCGTCTGCTGCAAAAAATCGAGGATAGAGACGGGCAGAAGAATGGCTTGCGGCGAATTATCCGTTAAAATAACAACACAGCCCTCCAAAATTGCGGCGCTTGCGGCATCGGGGCGTTCGGTGAAGCGAAATTTCGGGAACGGATTCCACCAGCTTTTTTGAATCAGGATTTCCGCAATGCTTTGTGCGCCGAGCGTTGCGGAATCGGTCCGACTCTTTGCAAGGCGCAGCTTTACCGCTTTGACCGTGTCCGGATTTGCCCGTTTGCCCATATAGCAAACGGCGACCTGCGTTTTTGTGCTTTGCCCCACACAGAGCGTATGCACGCACAGCTCCGGACTTTTGATCTGCCGGCGCAGAAGCGCCGTGTTTTTCACAAGCGTCTCCACAAACCCCGTGCGGGCGCCGCGCAAAACGCGGTCGTTCTGCGGCTCTGCAATGCCGCGTGTGGGCACATTGCGTGCTTTAATCAAGATGGCGCACCCGTCATAAAAAAGCGTCGCCGCGCCCGTGCTGATTTGCAGGAAAATTTCCTGTGCATCAAGGCTCAGTGAGCATTCCGCATAGGAAACGGCGCGCTCTAAAAGCATTTGTGCCGTGCCGAGGTGCGCAGGCGCGGTTTGTATCGCCTCGATTACGCGCTCCAATACGGCATCGCTGCACAGCCCGTCGATAAGATACAGCTGCCCCGTTTTTTCTCCGATGCGTACGGTGCGCGTGATGATATCGCTGCTGTGCGAATATAAATACTGCGCTTCAAAGCGCTTTTGCAGGGTGTTGTTTTCGTGTGCCTCAGTATGCTGCATGGCTGACTTTGATTCCTCTGACAACTTTTTTCACATCTTTCCCCGAGAGAATAAAAAAATGCAGATCGGGGTTGATTTTTTTATAAAATCGCTTGACAGTGACGGAAAATAGTGTTAAAATAATACACTGTATTATAATTGCTTTAATGTCGGCTTTTTTGCCCATCGGCGGATTTTCAGCAAGGCTGTTAAAAGCAAAAATTCGACGGAAACGGTGTTTTTTTCGTGCGTCGAAAGCGCCGTTTTCCGATCGGGATGAGAAGGAGTGATAGATTCATGGTCAAACCCCAGAAGCTTGGTACGAATATCAGAATGAGCTTCTCAAAAATCTACGAAGCGATCGAGATGCCGAATCTAATCGAGGTGCAGAAGGAATCGTATCGATCCTTTGTGCAAGAGGGTTTGATGGAGGTTTTGAAGGACGTTTCTCCTATTGTGGACTATTCGGGCAACCTTGTCATCGAATTTGTGGATTATTCTATTGACAAAACCCCGAAATACCCCGTGGAGGAATGCAAAGAGCGGGATGTCAACTATGCCGCTCCTCTGCGCGTCCGCGTCCGCCTGACCAACCGTTCCACCGGCGAGGTCAAGGAGCAGGAGGTCTTTATGGGAGACTTTCCGCTGATGACGGAAAACGGAACCTTTATCATCAACGGCGCAGAACGCGTTATCGTGTCCCAGATCGTCCGCTCCCCCGGAATCTATTACGAATCCAGCATTGACAAAACCGGCAAGCGCCTGTATGCGGCGACGGTGATTCCGTATCGTGGCGCATGGCTTGAATACGAGACCGATGCCAACGACGTTCTCTATGTCCGCATCGATAAAAACCGTAAGATCCCCGTTACCGTGCTCATCCGTGCGCTCGGCATTGAAACCGTTGCCGAGATCAAGACATTTTTCGGCGATGACCCCATGCTTATCGGCACCGCCGAGAAGGACCTGATGCAGCAGGAGGCGGAAAAGAACAATTCCACTCCGGGCGATGAGGCGCTGCGCGAAATTTTCCGCAAGCTTCGCCCGGGTGAGCCGCCGCTGGTCGAATCCGCACAGATCTTGATCAACAATCTGTTCTTTGATCCCAAGCGCTATGACCTTGCAAGCGTCGGCCGCTATAAGTTCAACAAAAAGCTTGCGCTGTGCAACCGCATTGCCGGGCATACGCTTTCCCGCGCCGTGATCAGCCCCATCACCGGGGAGATCGTGATGGAGGCGGGCGTCGAGCTTTCCAGAGAACAGGCAATGGCGATTGAGCGCGCAGGTGTCAACGAGGTTTATCTGCGCCTTGATGAGGAGCGTGAGCTTAAGGTCTTTTCCAACGGCTGCGTCGACCCCGAAGCGGTGCTCGGCTACGATCTTTCCGAGGCGGGAATCAAAGGCAAGGTCAAGCTTTCCAAATTCCTTGAAATTTTGGAAGCATGCGACGGGGATCGCGATGCGATTCTGGCGGAGTGCCGCCGCTGCGCCGCAGAGCTTTCTCCCAAGCATATTACCAAAGACGACATTTTTGCCTCGATCAACTATATGATCTGGCTGACGCATGATGTCGGTCAGCAGGATGATATCGACCATCTCGGCAACCGCCGTCTGCGTTCCGTCGGCGAGCTTTTGCAGAATCAAATGCGCATCGGTTTTTCCCGCATGGACAAAATTATCCGCGAGCGCATGACCACAAGCGACACCGAGGTGCTCACCCCGCAAACGCTTGTCAATATCCGTCCGGTTGTGACGGCAATCCGCGAGTTCTTCGGTTCTTCGCCGCTGTCTCAGTTTATGGACCAGGCAAACCCGCTGGCAGAGCTGACGCATAAGCGCCGTCTCTCCGCACTTGGCCCCGGCGGTCTTTCCCGCGACCGTGCTTCCTTTGAGGTGCGCGACGTGCATTATACGCATTACGGAAGAATGTGCCCGATCGAGACGCCGGAAGGTCCGAATATTGGTTTGATCGGCTCACTTTCCACTTATGCGCGCATCAATGATTTCGGCTTCATCGAAACGCCGTACCGCCGCGTGGAAAACGGCAAGGTGCTTGATATCATCGACTATCTTTCGGCGGATGAAGAGGACAAATATGTGGTGGCGCAGGCCAATGAACCGCTGGATGAAAACAACTGCTTTGTCCATGAGCGCCTGAATATCCGCCATGGCGACCTGATCGCCGTGCGGCCGGCTTCGGCTGCGCAATATATGGACGTCAGCCCTAAACAGCTCGTTTCCGTGGCAACGGCGCTGATTCCCTTCCTGGAACACGACGATGCCAACCGCGCGCTGATGGGCGCCAACATGCAGCGCCAGGCTGTGCCGCTGTTGGTGACGGATGCGCCGTTTGTCGGCACGGGCATGGAGTATAAAACCGCGATCGACAGCTTTGTTGGCGAGATTGCGGAGCGCGACGGGGTGATCGAGCGCGTAACCGGCGACGAGATCCTGCTGCGCGGGGACGACGGCAAGCTGGAGAAGCATCGCCTGCTTAAGTTCCAGCGCTCCAACCAGGGCACCTGCATCAATCAGAAGCCGATCGTCTACAAGGGGCAGCGGGTGAAGAAGGGCGACCCGATTGCAGACGGGCCTTCTACGGATCTGGGCGAACTGGCGCTGGGCCGCAATGTGCTGATCGCCTTTATGACATGGGAAGGTTATAATTACGAAGACGCTATTCTGCTCAACGAGAAATTGGTCAAAGAGGATTATTTCACCTCTATTCATATTGAAGAATATGAATGCGATGCCCGCGATACCAAGCTGGGTCCGGAAGAGATCACGCGCGATATCCCCAATGTTGGCGAAGATATCCTGAAGGATCTGGATGAGGACGGCATCATCCGCATTGGCGCCGAGGTGCAGCCGGGCGATATCCTGGTTGGTAAAGTGACGCCCAAGGGCGAAACCGAGCTGACGGCGGAAGAGCGCCTGCTGCGCGCCATTTTCGGGGAAAAGGCGCGCGAGGTGCGCGATACTTCACTGCGTGTGCCGCATGGGGAAAACGGCCGCGTGGTGGATGTGAAGATTTTCTATCGTGATAACGGCGACGAACTTTCCCCCGGGGTGAACAAGCTGGTGCGCATTTATGTGGCGCAGAAACGCAAGATCTCGGTCGGCGATAAGATGGCCGGCCGCCACGGCAACAAGGGCGTGGTTTCGCGTATTCCTGCCGGACGGCACGCCGATCGAGGTGGGGCTCAACCCGCGGGGCGTACCTTCGCGCATGAACATCGGCCAGGTGTTGGAATGCCATCTGGGCTGGGCTGCGCATGAGCTGGGTATCTATGTGGCGACGCCGGTATTCGACGGTGCGACGGAAGATGATATCATCAATACGCTGAAGGAGAGCGGCCTTTCCGCAGACGGCAAGACCGTGCTCTATGACGGCCGTTCCG
>ERZ827423.1629-NODE-1629-length-20961-cov-2.847891_pt1 | contig 20961 bp, 19 predicted proteins | sample MGYA00519775_ERZ827423 | MGnify/ENA primary metagenome ERZ827423 (study PRJEB31778, sample SAMEA3449296) | human gut metagenome | biome: human gut; feature: human-associated habitat; material: faeces | place: United Kingdom | collected 2010/2012 ...
AGTTCTCCGGTCCCTGATGTTTCAGGTTTATACCCTTGATTTATTTAACTGTTATTTTCTTTACCGCTGAAAATCCACCATAAAGCTTTTTGCCGTTCACTTTGCTGTAGGCTCTCACTTTATAGTAACAGGTTTTACCTCTTTTAAGCTTTTTATCAGTACATGTATTTGACGAAACACTCTTAACCTTAATATATCTGCCTGATTTTTTTGAGGCCCTGTAAACATCATAACCATCTGCTGTTTTTACCTTGTTCCAGTTTAGTTTTACAGTCTTCTTTGAGGCCTTTCCGGCTGTAATCTTTATCTTCTGTTCAAGCATGCTGCTGATATATTCGGGGAAATCCACAACAGCAAGTCCTGCGCTTGTTCCTATATATATCTTATCGCCTATTTTATCAAGACTGTAGACATTGTTCATGCTTTTTTCGGTCCACATGCCTGTTTCACTGCTAAGCTCTGCCGTAACTGTCATTTTTCCGTTTCTGACAGCAGGTTTCTTGATATACAGAACTCCGTCTGCTGATGTTCCAAACCACAGACTGCCGTCTGCTGATGCCATAACCATTCTGACCTCGGCATTTGTCGCTCCGTCAAGAGCTTTGCCGAAAAGTCTGTCTCCTGTATATTTAACAGCCTCTGCTCCCGGCTCTGAAACATACCATACTGTACCGCCTGTGTTTTCCATATTTGCATATGACCCTGATGCCACTATCCATGCTCCGCCATTTTTGTCTATTGCAATGTCACGAATCCATACCTGTGCAAGCTTTGATGAGCCTGCAGCTTTGTCAAAGTCAGCAGTGTAGCTGTACTTTGTTATTTTACCTGATGCATCAATATAGGCAAATCCGCCTGTAAACGGATCTTCTTGCGTTCCTTTGCCATCAGGGTAAAATCCGCACCACGCTCCACCGTTTCCGTCTAACGTTATATTATCTACAGACATTGCAGGGAAACCGTCATTTTTGTCATATGTTGTCCATTTGTTTTCCTTTGGCTGATATTTTGTAAGTCCGCCAAAGGATCCTATCCATACAGTTCCGTCATTATCAATCTGAATTTCCTGAACATAGTTGTTCGGAATAGTTGCAGGCTTATCCGTTTCAAGAAAATATTCAGCCTTTCCGCCTTTCATATATATAAGGCCTCTGTTGTTTGCCGGGTCTGTATAGCTTGCATTCTGGGACAGCCATACACCTCCGTCGCCATCTGCTGCTATTGCCGATACAAATGTGGTTTCAAGTGCAGGTGTGCTGTTCTTGTTATATCTTGAAAAAGCCTCTGCATCCGATGCTCTGTATGCTGCGCCGCCGCCATAGGTTCCTACCCAGAGCCCTCCGTTTTTATCTGCAGATACCGAGCGGATTCCTGCCAGAGGGAGGTTTCCTTCAGAGCCGTCAGTAGGTATAATTTCAATTTTTTCCTTTGCAGCCTCTGTCTTTAGAGGTACAGCGGCAAAGCTTGAAAGCTTTGCCGCTGTGTTAACTGTAACTCCTTTTACACAGTCAATTCTGTTATATCTTGCGCTGCCGTCATCATAGTTTCTGTACAGTCTGACAGTTGCTGATGTTTTACCGTCCTTTGATGTATCTTTAATTGCAGTCCAGCTTTTACCGCCGTCGCTGCTTTCATCGTAAGCTACAAGGTATTTCTGCTCTTTTATTTCTTTGAGCGTAATCCCCTTATAGTCTTCCGGCGCAAAACCGTCTGTTGTAGTAATATCAATTACTGCAGCTTCATCTGTTATACCGCTTGCATTAAGAAGTTCTGCAAGATAGATGCCTCTCACATGGCTTGTGCCCTGTCTTGATGTATATGTTCCCTCTACTACTCCTGAGGCTGCCCCTGAATTCTTAAGACCTCTTATATCGAACGTCTTTGTTTTATCCATTCCATAGATATTAAAGTCTTTTTCCGTATTGTCATCTTCAATTACGCTTCCGTTTCCGACTTTAATTACAATCTGAGTCACTTCTGAAACGGACGCGCCCTGACTGTTGTGTGTAACAAGTCGGATTGGTCCTCCTTCATTTCCTACTACGGAATCATACCCGGGACCCTTTGGTGTTGATTTGCCTCCTGCAGCCAGAGGATATCCGTCCATACCGTAGGCAAGTATAATAGGGACTCTTCGTTCTCCGTCCTTAATACCGTTCTTTATGGCATCCATTCCGAATTTAGCCTTGATTTCAGCGCTGTATCCATCCTTTGCTGTTACTGTTATGCTTATAGGGTCGTCCAGCCCTGTAACTCCTGTCGTATTCTGCTTTATGAATTTCCAGAAGTTCACTCCTTCCCAGCTGTTTACTGCTGTTGTTGTAATATCTTCTTTTTCAATCAACGAAGCCATTGCCTCGATTTCTTTAACTGTGCAGTCTTTTGCAAACAGCTCCTTATTGTCATTATCCACTACCTGAACAGCCACTTTATTATCAAGATACTGCTTGAATACTTCGCTTGAGCTATGATTCCAGCTTACAGACTCTGAAGATGTAACTTCTATTGACTTGACTCTGCTCAGGCACTTACCCAGATTAACATTCTTCTTTGAAGTCTGTCCGATAACAAGTCTGATAGGACCGCCGTCATTTCCGTATTTTGAACTGTAGCCCTTGCTCTTTTTGCTTGTAACCAGCGGTTTTCCTGTTTCTTTGTTTTTGGCAGGCGCTGAGCCGTATGCTAATATAACGGGAAGATTCTTCTTTCCTGTCTTGGAATTCATATATCCTTTTCTTATTTCTGATAAGGTGAATGTCTTTTTCTTACCATCGGTTGTAGTAATTACAACTTTATCTGCGCTCGTTTTAAGGCCTATGTCAGTTGAATCAAGGAAATCATAAAGTGATATGCCTCTGTATGTTCTCTGATATGTCTTACCCTTGCTGTTTCTGAAACTGTAAGTATATGTTCTGGCGAGAGTCTGCCTGCCTTCAATATCTGAAACAGTGAATTTCTTCTTGCCTGAAATTCTTGTACCTTCACCTGATATTATTACAGTTTTTTTCTTGTAACTGCTGTATGGTGTTTTAACATGAGCATATTTATCTGCAGCAAGGTTTACTGTAATTGAAGTTACATTTTTAAGAGTTCTCGGAGCTTTTCCCTTTGAGGTTCTTGGAATCACAACCTGCAGAGGTCCTCCGCTGTTTTTAACTTTTGTTTTCTCAGCTTCGCCAAGAGTCACTGTGTCTTCATAACCTGCCGAACTGCTGCTCTTAACAAGTGGCGAACCGTTTTTGGCATATGCCAGTATCGGTCTAAGGTTTTTAAGCCCGGTTTCACTGTTATAGCCTTTTGTCATGGTAAGCAGTTCTTTGAGGTCAACCTGAAGTTTATCTTTACCATTACTGAAAGTAACTGTACCCTTTGCACCCTGAAGCTTTACTATCTTCTGCAACAGGTATGCAATGTCCATACCCTCATATAGATCATTATTATATTTTGAACCTGCTTTGCCGGCTTCATAAAAGGCTTTTATCTTTGCCTCTGCAAGCTCTGCCGATGTCAGAGTACCGCCGTAGATTATTTCTTCTATATCTGCTGCAGTATATTTGTCACTGCTCAGCTTAACGGCTGATTTGCCTGTTCCTGAATACACTCTGACATTCAGCTTTGTTTTGCTTCCCAGATCATTATAGATTTTCTTATCGCTGTATTTATGTGTACTGTAATGACAAGTATCATCGCCAACTATAATCTTGTCGAGAAGTTTCGCCTGATTTGATCCGTTGGCATGAGTATAGTTCATCTTGCCTGATATTACACGGAGCGGGCCGCCGTCATTTGAAAGTCCGCTTAGGAATCCGTCCAGTGTGTTTTTTATAACATACGGATATCTGTTTACTCCGTATGCCACAAGCACAGGATAGCCTGTTTTTTTCAGGTCCCCTGGAGCGCCCTTATAGTCCGCGCCTGTAACGTCTGCTATATTTTTCTCATAATATCCGAAGCAGTCCGGGTCTGCAATCTGCTTAAGGGAGAAGGTATCAAAGCCTTTGTATCCGTCTGTTGCAGTGAACGTTACCTTTGTTTTATCATCTGTTTTCTTTGAATCAGGAATTCCTGATTTTTTGAGAAGGTCCCAAAGCTTGACTCCCTCGTATTCATCCACATACCAGTAGGAGGAATTTGCAAGACTGTACTCGTCTCTGTATCCTATACCGTTCTTTACAGGTCTGCCGTTTTCGTCATATTTGACCATATCCTCAAGCTGCTGTACCGTATAGTTTACTTCTCTGCCTATTTCACTTCCTGTTATGGTAAGAACATATTGCGAGTTTTCAGCAGTCTTGTACGGAGCTTTATCATGCTTATAGCCCGGCTCATCGCCTTCGCAGACATATATGTATGCCATATTTCCAAAAGTCGCATATTCAGATGCTATTCCCATCTTATCTGCATCACATACCAGCTTGAGGCACCCGTCTGTATTGCCAAGCTCTGAATCCTGTCCTGCAGCGCCGTCATCAAATACAAACGGTCTTGTGTTTTTGCCGTCAGTATATGAGGTACCGTATGCAATTAGTATCGGCGTTCCTTCATTGTGCATTTTCTCTATTGTTTCAAGAGAAATAGTTGCTATGGTGTTTCTGTTTCTGTTTTTGATTTCGACCTTTTTGGCTCTGTCTGTCAGAATTATACCGTTTACTCCGTCTTCCATATTATGAAGCAGATAGTACAAATCCACACCTTCATAGGTTCTTTCGGTTTTTTTGCCGTTTCTCAGGTCTGTATAGTTTCCTCTGGCGCAGCCCTTATCCTGGCTTTCCATATCGCCTACGGAAAGAGGCACACTGTTTTTAACTCCCGGGCCCTCAATCGTCAGGGTTGCTCCCGTAATTCCGTCAACGTTATACGGTCCATCCTGGTCTTTGATTCCGCCGTTTGTAATATGCTTGAATGGACTGAAGGAGAAATCAATCCCAGAAGTTCCTGTTATTTCAATGCTGTTAACAAGCTTTACCGGACTTGCACCGTTACCATAAAGAACGAAACAGCCTGAAACGGAGGCATCATCCTTTGATGCTTCATATATGCCCTTTAGCGTTTCCTTACTTTCACCTTTTTCGTATGCAAGAATGTAGTCGTTTTTAATAAGATCTCCTACAGTCATTCCGTTGGCATCAAAGTTTATATAGTTATCCGCGGTTCCGAAAGTAACAACATCTTTATCCTTGCTGCCTGCAAGAAGTTCCGAAAGCGGCACTCCTCTTACATAGTCTGTAAAGGTTCCCTTTTTGGTGGTGTAGGTATAAGTGTTGTCTGCTCTTTTCATCAGCATTACATCTGCTCTGGTGTATTCTCTGCTGCCGATTTTAAGTACCTTTTCTTCAAGTGCTTTCCCTCCGATTACCTTGCTGACATCACATTTACCTCCGTTATATACAGGATTATTTTTGTCTTCTATGTTAAGCTGCCCTGTTATAACTTTTTTGAAGTCCTTTCTGTCTGCCTTTTCGGGAGTTTTCGCACCTTCGCTGTAATCCCATGCAATCATGGTTTCAACCTTTACCGCACCATCGCTGCCAGCCCCGGATAAAAGTAGCGGGCTTCATTTAGACCTGTCGTATCTTTTGAACCGTTACTGTATTTGGCTTGCGGGTTAAAAGAGCAGGAATATCCGTCTGATGCAAGCACTGTCAGAGTGTCTTTGCCGGCATCAAAAGCAGTCCCTTTAAGAAGAGACTTTATATATACTCCTGTAGCTTTGTAATACTTTTTTGTATCGAAAGTATTAATTGATGAGTAGAGTATTTCCTTTCCTCCCTCAAGTTTTTTGAGTTCTCCTCTCGTATAGGATTTCTCAAGGTCTATGTTGTCGGCAGTATAAGTTTTGCCGCCGATAACATCAGTTCCTGTAACTGCAAGCTCAGGAGTCTCGATTTTAAGACCGCCTTCCGCCCCGTATACATCAGTGCCTGAAAGTCCTGCAGCAGGCATCATTGAAATGATTACCGCCACTGATACAAATACTGCAAGCAGTCTGTATCCGATTCGTGCTCTTAAGCTTTTAGAATTCATTTTCTCCTCCTTTTAATAAGTATCACCGTAAAACAAAAAGTATTATAACAACAATATATTATCAAAGCGGCTTTCAAAGAAAACCGCTCTGCTCTTAATATATGTAACACAATGCTTTTCTTTCCAAACGGGAGGCACAAACGTTTCCGTTCATACCCATCGGCTGCCGGTCATAGCATAGCCTTAGACCTTCCAGCTCGAAAAATATTAAGTTATTTATCTGTACCGGATGCTTTTCCGGGATACAAATCGTTATTTTATTCCGGCCTTTGCAGGCTTTGAAAAACTTCCGATATTCTTACCTTTATAGGCTTTAACCTTATAGTAGCAGGTTTTGCCCTTTCGGGCATTTTTGTCTTTATATACAGTGGTTTTTACGTTTTTCACGCTCCCTATCTTTTTATAGCTGCCGGTTTTTTTGTCCGCTCTGTATATATAATAGCCGTCCGCACCGTTGAGTTTTTTCCATGATATTTTTACGGTTCTTCCTGTAGTGGCCTTAATCCCTTTAACAGCTGGCGGAACCACCTTGTACTTATAGGTTACAGTATCACTGTCCGTTTTGCCAAAGGCTGCAGTTACCGCCTTAACTGTAAACGAGGACACTCCCTCAGGCACTTTCAGGTCTCTGCATACTGCAGGAATGCTGAAAGTATCATAGTTATATATTTCCGAATTATAATCCGGCACACTGCCGTCTGTTGTATAATATATCTTGTCCCACTTGCCGAAATCCTTCAGTGAAAAATCAACTTGTCTGCCCCATTCAATTGTCTTTGTCTTTTTTTCGATTGCAGGCTTCGGAGCCTTTGAAGCAGTCTCTGATGTTATATTGATTTCTCCTGTTTTGCCGTCACTGTCCGTATACGCAACATAGGATACAAAGGCAGGATAATTCTGTTCAGTCGGAGCAATCTGACCTATGCACAGAGTTCCCTCTCCTCTCTTAGTTATATCAAATATTGCAGGGACTATAGTCTTTGTCTGACCTTCTTTGTCAGAATAGCAGTATCTTGCCTCTGTAAGCTGTTTCTTTGTCAGCTTAACACTGTAGCCGTCTACCGCTTTGATAATTATTTCTCTGTCATCAGGGATTTTATCTGTATCTATTCCTGCCTTCCTGATAATCGCAAGAACCGAAGGCCCCTGCCCTTTATATATACGGCTGTTGCCCATATGGTTGCGGGCAGAATATGTCACGCTCTCTGCCGGCAGAGAATTAAGCTGTGTCTCTGAGAATTCTGCTTTGACGGTTCCCTCATAAACAACACGTACTGCCGGTACAAATCCGTCGTCAGCACTGCAGACGGCAGTTGCGGAAATAAATGCTCCCGTAAGCGCCATCAGCATTATTACTGCTTTAAAAATATATTTTTTCATTCTGATCACCTATTTTTCAAATTTAATCCTGTTAACCATACGCGTCCAGTATGCAGAGTCTGATTCGGGTATTATAATTCTAACAGGAGCCGAGTCCTCATCGAGCGGCTGTCCGTCAATCCCAAAGGCAAGCATTATTCTGTTTTCTTTGAGAAAATCCTTGTAAAGCGGCGCGCTGTATTCATCGGTTCCGTATATAGTGATACGGCTGAAATCTCCCTGCTCAAGCCCATACTCCGACAGAACATCTGAAAGCCACACTCCTGTTGCTTTTACAACTCCGATCTTGTCACTTGTGCTTTCTGTTTTAATTGTATGACAGTCCATAGCTTTAAGCTGCTTAACAGTAACAGCAGCAGTCTCATCGCTGATGCCCTCAAGCGCAATCTCTGCATCTGAATAGCCTGAAATATCTATGTCGTCAGTCCCGCAGGAGCACATGTACAGCAGCATTGCTGTGACTAATAAAATAACAATTTTTTTCATTTATCTGTCCTCAACTATATAGTATTTTCCGGTCTGAGGATCCTTGTATACAGTCCCCATCTCCTCCATGTCAGTCTCGGTTTCAATCGTTTTCTGCGCTCCGTCGGCCTTCTCTATCTCATATCTGTTTTCAGGTTTTATCGTACTGCTTATATCAACATTCCAGCTTGCTATAAGGGCTATAAGAAGTCCGCAGGCAAATACAAGCATTACATCGGCAAGATTCGCCATGCCATCCATAGGATTAAAGCTTTCTTTTTTTCTGGCAACACGCAGCCTGCCTGTTTTTCTGTCAATTTTCATCTGTTATCTCCCTGTTCTGCTCCTCAAGAATACACTCCATGACAGTTTCGAGATTTACCATATATTCCTCATACCATCTGTTTCTTACTGAGGATATAATATAGCTTACGGCAGCGCTTATCAGGCCTGCCACTGTTGTATCAAAAGCAATCAGAAGTGAAGATGACAGAGTTTTAGTGTCACCCTGCCCAAGCGCAATAAGCCCCGGGCCAAGAGGAATCAATGTCCCCATAAGTCCGAACATCGGTGCTATTTTGGCTACAAGATCTGTTATTCTTGATATCCTGTCATAATGAGCCTGCTCTTCAAATATGAGCTGTCTTGCCAGAGCCTCTCTCTCTGCTTCAGGAATTGCTGTTCTTGACAGAAGCTCTCCTATGGCTTTTTTCTGTCTTTTCAGAAGCCCGCTTGCCTCAATTATAGCACCCGTTTCTTTTGCCGATCTCCCCTGAATATCATCTATAAGCAGAGGAATTCTGACTTTTAACTGTTTTCTTTCGGTGAAGAATTCTCCTATTATACTCCCCAGCATTACAACCGTTACTGCAATCAGTATCAGGAGTATGACTATTGTGGGTATCTGCAGAGCGCCTGAAACAGCTCTTAAAACTTCTTTTACTGCATCTGAAAACATTGTTTATCTATACCTCCCTGCGATAACGTGCAATTCTTAAAACTATACCTGAAGCAAACACCGCCGATGCGCATATTCCTGCTGCAGCACAGGCTTTCCTGTCAGCCTTGCGGGCATCAAGCGCTGAAGCATTCTCTGCCATTTCAGGCCGCTGTTCTTTTGCTCCTGTCTTTTCACCTATATATATTTCCATTGCAGTCACACCACTGACTTTTACTGTACGCTTATCCCTGTCAGCCCGACTGTTTTGTATAGGTTTTTTATCAGGATCAGCAGTTCCGTTAATAGTAACCGATCTGCTTATCCCGTTTTCTGTTGTAGCCGTAATGGTAACTGTTCCTTCTTTGAGTATGGTTACATTTCCCTCATCATCTACAACGGCAATCTTTTCATTGCTGCTTGTCCATTTAAGCCTGCCGCTTACCTTGTCCTCAAATAATTCCTGTCCTCTGACAACCGCTCCTATTTTTCTGGTGCTTCCCACCATAATATCCGGATCATCAAGACTGATTTCAAGTCCTGTCGCATCTTCTGGCGAACCCCACAGCGTAACATCTATTCCGAATATCCACTTTGCAGATTCATTGGAGCTGACATCTGAAGTCTCCTTTCCTTCTGTAAGAAGACTCTGCCCCGCACACAGTCTGTAGCTGTCCTCTTCATTCATCTGCGAAGCATTTATCTCTTTTGCTTTCGAGGGCACCTTGGTACTGTAGCTTTCAATTGCCAGTATTGTATCCACCTTACTCCTGCCCTCCAGAGCGCCTTCAAGAGGTTTGCCCAGTCTTTCACCAAGTATCTCCCAGTTATCAATAATGTTCGGATAGTAATACAATGTACTGCCTATATATTTGTCGGCCTTGAAATCTAAAAACCAGTTGTTCACCCTGCCTCCGGCATCGGTTGTCCGAAGATGTATCATTCTTACCGAACCGATATCAATTCCGGCCGCATTAATTACATCCGAAAGCACAGGTCCTCTGCCCACAGTCGCCATTATTGTACCGACTCTTGTCATATTGGTATAGAAATTAGTCTGCTGCGGCAAGGCTTCGAGCTGCTGTTTTGTAAGCTGTGCTTTAACTCTGTAATCTCCGTCCTCACCCCAGTAGCCGACTCTGACTGTAAGTGTATCTCCGGCAGTCTGTCCGAAAGACTCATATGGAAATATTAACAGGGGACTGCATATTATCATTATTGCCAGCAGACCTGCCAGAAGCTTCTTAATCATATTCCATCTCCTAATAGCCCAGTTCTTCCCTTGTAAATACTTTGCCATAGGCAAGTTTATAAAGCTCTTTTGCATCCATTTCAAGCTGCTTATCAGTTACAAGATCAGGATACATTGTTTTCATGATATACTCTGTACCAAGAACACTTACTATTCCCGGAAATTCCCATGAATCATACTCTGCCGGCATAATATACACGTCGCCTGTCTTTACGGCATTTATTTCAGACCATGCCGGATTGTCCAGTATATCCTCCGGGCTGTATTTTGAGCTTTCGCTGTTTGTAATAAATATATAATCAGGATTCCATTTAAAAATCTGCTCGGTTCCTGCCGTCGGCCAGAGTTCTGATGATTTAAGCTCTGCAGCAGGATTAATTCCGCCTGCTCTCTGTATCATTTCACTCTGCAGCATATTACCGTTTGCAACATCTCCAACGGAGGTTCCCATCATGATTGCTGTTTTTCTGCTGTCCTTATCTATATTCTCTGTAAGCCTCTCAAAGCTTTCCAGCTTGTTATCATAATAATCTATAAGAGTTTCAGCCTTTTGCTGCCTGTCACACACACAGCCGAGTATTCTGAGAGCTGTTTTCATGTCTTCAGGCGTTTCAACAGTTATTCCCAGTGCCGGTATTCCAAGGGCTGTTACTGCTTCCAGTGTTTTAATATCGTCTGCCTTATGAATAAACAAATCAGGAGCAAGCTCTGCTAATGCCTCTATATCGGCTATGCCCTGTCCTACACATGCGGCTTCCTTAAGTTCCGGACAAACTTCTTCAAGAAAAGCTTCGGATTTACCTATTCCTGTTATTTTTTCTCCCAGTTCCAGATTGAGAAGAAATCTTATGACCACTCTGTAGCATAATGCTATACTGTCCGGATTTTTCGAAACTGTAACCTCTCGCCCTGCCTGATCAATAATTGTAATAGCTTCTCCGGTCTCCCGAACTACAGTTCCTGCCTCTATATTATTGCTGCTCTGCACGCCGCAGCTGCTGAGTCCTGTTATTAAAATGCTTATTATCAGTATTATATTTATATATCGTTTCATCTGTTTCTGTTATATTCCCGGTACAAGACAGCAGCATCTGTTCAGCTGTTCTATGTACATGAGTTTTAAATCTATGCCATATATCCGGCAAAGATTTTCTTCTGTTAATATCTCTCTGCTTTTTCCGCTTGTAATTCTGCCGTTTTTTTCTACTATTGCCACACAGTCATCAAGAAGGAGCGCATGATCAGGATTGTGTGTTGTTATTACAATTGAAAATCCCTGCTCGGACATTTCATTTATCAGTTTCAGTACTCTATGCTGATTGCCATAATCAAGGTGAGCTGTAGGCTCATCAAACAATATAACCTCCGGCTCCTGCACTATCGCTCTGGCAATAAGCGCCTGCTGCCGTTCGCCACCGCTTATCTCCATATATGATCTGTCTGCAAGATGAGCTATTCCCATCCGGGCTAAAGCATCATATGTCCTGATTGTTTCTGATTCCTTTGGTTTTGCAAACATTCCTACTCGGGGAGCACTTCCCATAAGCACAAAATCAGCCACAGTATAATCAAAAGCAGGCGTATGCAGCTGAGGAACATATCCTACTGCCGCTGCGATTTCTTTTCCGGACATTTCGTTTATATTCCTGCCGCATAAACTGATTTCGCCGGCCTGCGGAACAAGCAGTCCTGCCATACAGTTAAGAAGAGTAGTCTTGCCCGCTCCGTTTGGTCCAGTATACACAGCACCTCACCTTTTCTCAATGACAGTGAAATATTATCGAGAATTTTCTTTTCTGTTCCCGGATATGTAAATGTAAGGTTTTTTATCTCATATATCATCTGAGTCTGTTCCTCTGTTTGTACAAAAGCCACGCATAAAAAGGCGCGCCTATAATTCCTGTCAGAATACTTATCGGCATTTCTGCCGGCCCTATAATTCTCGTAACCGTATCCACCAGCAGAAGAAAAATCCCGCCGATAAGCCCTGCTGCCGGCAAAAGCCTTATATTATTATGCCCTGCCAGCATTCTTCCAAGATGCGGAATCACAAGACCTACCCAGCCTATAGTTCCTGAAAGACATACAGTTCCTGCGGTAAGTACTGTTGCGCATACTATACATATACCTCTTATCATTTTTACATCTGCGCCAAGGCTTCTGGCTTCGTTTTCACCAAGGGAAAGAATATTGATCCACCATGACATAGCTATAAGGACTACCGCTGCAATTACAACAAAAGGAAGTATTCCCAGCAGGTTTTTCATATCAATATATGCAAAGCTTCCCATCTGCCAGTAGGTAATTGCCGCAAGCTGAGTATCGGGATCCGCTATATATTTTATAAAGCCCAGCACCGATGACATGGCACCGCTCACTATAATACCTGAGAGTACAAGCATCAGATTGGAATCACTTCTGATAAGCTTTGGAATCGTCACCGTAAGACCCACAGCAACTATACCTCCCGCAAAGGCGCTTATCTGTATTGCCGCAGCAGAGAAAGCAAAAAGGATCGCAACTGCCGCTCCTACACAGGCTCCCGAAGACACTCCCAGAAATTCCGGGGAAACCAGAGGGTTTTTAAAAATACCCTGATAAGCCGCCCCCGAAAGTGCCAGAGCCCCACCGGTCACAACTGCTGCAAGAACTCTGGGCAGTCTGACTCCCAGAATAATATTCGCATCCATAGGATCTGCTGCCATACTGTTTCCGGTCAGGATTTTCAGGCAGTCCAAAACACTGACAGAATATTTGCCTGCGCAAAGGCATACCAGTATCAGTATTATCAGTATTAAAATAAGAACAATATTTAATATCACCTGTCTGTTCTTTGCTGCCTGTAACATTTCTATCCCCTGTTATAGCTTTGCAAGGTGTCCTGAAAAAGAACACCTTGCATTATCACTGTTTTATTTTATCTTTACAGCTTTAACAGCTGAAAACTTACTGTATGTTTTAGTGTCGGTATTATACGCTTTAACCTTGTAGTAGTAAGTCTTGCCTTTCTTTACAGTCTTATCAGCATATGAAGTCCTGGCTGTAGTTGTTTTCTTTGTGTATTTGCCGTTTTTCTTTACTGCTCTGTAAACAACATACTTATCAGCATTCTCAACTTTTGCCCATTTAACAGATGCCTTGCCCTTTTTTGCTGCTGTCTTTATAACAGGTTTTGTAAGCTTAACCTCTGCTTTTTTAACTGTGATGCTGTTAACCATCTTTGCAGGCTTGTCATTATCTCCATACAGAGTAAAATATCCGAATACAGTATCATCGCCTTTTGCAGTGTTATAGATGTCTTTCATCTCTGCTGCGCTTGCACCTGCTGCATAGGCAAGAATATAGTTGCTGTCTGCAAGCTCTTTAACTGTTTTGCCGCTTGCTTCTACCGTATAATTGTCTGCTGTTGAAAAAGTAACAACGTCTGCGTCACCATAACCTTTGAGAAGCTCTGCGATGGAAACGCCTTTAACATAATCAGTAACTTCACCTTTCTTCGTATTATATGTGAAGCTTGCTTCTTTGCTCTCCATTGCGGTTATCTGGTCTCTCGTATAGGCTTTACCGTCTAATGTAAAAGCTGTTTCCTGCGATGCTGCCACTGCAGTATCATCAGCATAGACTGCATTGCCTGCATACAGCATAGGCATCATAGCTGTCATTACCATTATGCTCATTACAACTGCAATGAATCTTGCTGATTTGTGTAATAATGTCTGTGTTTTCATAATTTCCTCCTGTTTTTCCATCAAAAAAAGCATAGAGCACATCAATATACAACTCTAAAAAAAATTGGCTCTCCTGAAAGAAAGCCAACTGTTAGCGTAAATATATAAACGTGGTATAATGCTTTTTCTTTCCAAATGGGAGGCATGTCAGTTTCCAAACATACCCTAACGGCTGCCGGTCATAGCTTGGCCTTAGACCTTCCAGCTCGAAAAATATTATTTAGTTCTGTACTGATTATATCAAAATATGCGATATAACTCAATCTCTTATAGTATTATAACTATTATTTTTTGTGTTTCAGCAAGTTAGTACTAGAACTCGACTACATCGTACTGATGGTTTAGCAGGTCAATCATCAGCATACTGCTTTTGAGGGCGCCCTGTTTTTTGAGAAGTATCTTTATCACCTCTGCCGCCTCTATCGCAGAAACAAATGCGGGTGTAAACGAAGGGTTTCCGGTCTCAGTCTCTTCTCCTCTGTCCTCACAATCATAATACAGGCTGCTTATAAGATTATCTCCCGGCATAATAACCGAAACCTGTCCGTTCCAGCCTGCTATCGCCCCATGAACAAGAGGGATATTTTCTTCCCTGCAGGCCTTTTCAAGCAGTTTTCTGGCAGTTATATTATCCAGCGCATCTGCCACCACATCATGTCCTCTTACAATTTCGTTAACATTATCCTCAGTAATAAATTCATATACCGGATTTATTTCAGCCTCTGAATTTATTTCCTTCATCTGAGCTGCCGCTTCAAGCGCTTTGGGTCTGCCGATATTAAGTTCATTTGACAATACCTGCCGATTAAGGTTTGTTTCGTCAAACACGTCGCCGTCTACAGCGGTGATATGTCCTACTCCTATGCGAACAAGGCTTTCGATCAGCCCTCCGCCGATTCCTCCGCAGCCGGCCACACATACTTTTGAATTTTTAAGTTGCCTGTTTTCTTCTTCGGATATCGTATTTCTGTTCCTTGCATATCTTTTTTCCATATTCTTACAACTCCCGCAGTCTACTTCTTTTCAAAACAATCTCCAATATGAATTTCTCCCGATTTCAATACTCTTGCAAAAAGGCTTCCGGTTTTTAATGCGCATACATCTCCCGCTGCCGCTATTTCGCAGGAATCCGGAAAACATTCTTTTTGAGCTGCCGAAATTTCTATAACCGCATCTCCTACTGCAAACACGTCTCCCGCACTGATATCTGCTTCCAGAATATTGTCTGCAAGGATGTTGGCTTTAAATTTCCTGCCGCAAAGCTTCCCTATTACAAGTTCTTCGGGACAAGTCTCAAGCCTTGTATCTGCAATTGTAAGCTGTCTGTCCCCGCCTCTGGCGTACATATCGCCTTCAATTCCCCGATCTGCTTCAAGTCTGAGCTTTTCTTTATGTATTCCCGGCGCTCCCTTTGCTTCATATATCGCAAGACCTGTAATTTTTAATTTTTTCATTATGTCAGCCTCCCGAAACCTTAGAGAATGCTTTGAGCAGATCTCCGTCATTAAGTCTGTCATCAATCATAACTCTTTTGTTATTGATGGAAACAAACCCGAAGTTTTTTATTTCTCTGTAATTAAGTCCTGCCGCCTGTAATGCCTGATCACATGTGCAGCCTTCCGGAACCTCTACAGTTCTCTCGAAGTCATCTCCGAAATATTTCTTAAGTGTTCCTCTAAGTCTTATCGTTACTTTCATTTCAAACCTCCACTGTATACATTTTGATTATACAGCATTGCAGAATTTTTGACCATTAAAATTTTAAGGGCCTCATCAAAAGACGAAGCCCTTGTATAATACTATATTTACAGAATCGACTGAATCAGTTCTTCAGGCATCATTCCGTTTTTGTCCCAACCCATTACTTCATAGTACTGGTCGAGCATATCTTCAAATGCTTCCTGAGGTATTTTCTGACCTGCTGCAGGACCTTCTCCTTCAAGAGCATCCTTTACGAGTCTCTTAGGAATAGTATCGTGGGCTCTGTTAAAGCCTTCTCTCTGGTTGAAGGCTCTGCCTATATTTAGAACTCTTCTTCCTACTTCACCCATTTCATCAGCAGTCCACTGTCTTCCTGTAACCAGTGTCAGCATCTCCGCCATAATATCATAGCTGATTGTTCCCCAGAAGTCACAGATACATAACGAGAATTTAACTGCATTAAACTCTCCCAGATTATATACCATCTGTCCTTTACCTTCTGAAGTATACGGAGGAATTGATGCCGCAAATACCTCTTCATTAGGTGCATAAGCTCTCATATGGCATGCACCTCTGTCAGATACTGCATACGAAAGTGACATTCCCCATGATCCGCGCGGTTCATACTGAGGGAATTCAAGTCCCTTAACCTGCATTGCAAAATCAGTACCGCCATATTTCTCAGAAGCATATTTAACTCCTCTGCTCAGATCTGCTCCAACGCCTTCCTGTCTTGCAATCATCTCCACCATTTTTATCATCTTATCAGCTTCGCCGAATCTGATGTCAAAATCATAAATACCTTTTTCGGTCATTTCCATTGCCCATACAATAGTATCTCCCGTACTGATTGTATCAAGGCCCATATTGTCGCATACTTCATTGAATTTAACTATATGCTCAGGATCTGTAATACCTGCGTTAGGACCTGCAACAGCTATTGTTTCATATTCAGGGCCTTCGCAGACAGCATTCCCTATCTTGAGGAAGTTACCGCAGCCAAGTCCGCAGCTTCCGCAACCTCGTTTGCCTTCTCTGTACTTCATAAGCACATCGCCGTTGTATTTTTCCCACTCAGGATCATTTGCGCCTGAGAAATTCTTGTAAGGAACAATTCCGCCATCGCCGCAGGCTTCAAGGAATGCAGTTGTTCCGGTATCATATACGAATGTATTATCCTCCTGCAGAACATCTTCGTGAAGAATTTCCAGTATTCTGTCTGTGGCTTTTTTGATATCAGGAACTTTTACACCCTTTGTTCCCTTGATCAGAATCGCTTTTATTTTTTTGGAGCCCATTACGGCGCCTATGCCGCCTCGTCCTGCCTGTCTGTAGTAGTCAGAGTTGATACATGCCATGTTGGAAAGATTCTCACCCGCAGGACCTATTGACATGATGCTGTATTCTATGCCGTATTTCTCTGCTAATATAGCTTCTGCTTCATGAGATCCAAGTCCCCATAATTCTGAAGCATCAACAAACTCAACTTTGTCGTCTTCGATCACAATATAACAAGGCTTATCTGCAATGCCTTCAAATATAATCATATCATATCCGGCATACTTGATTCTTATTCCCACATGACCGCCGATGGAGCAGTCATTCATTGTTCCTGTTGCCGGTGATTTTGCAGCTACAGAAAGTTTACCTGAGCAAGGTGCAGGAGTTCCCGTAAGAGGCCCTGTTGTCAGAAACAGTTTGTTTTCTTCTCCGAGCGCATCTATACCCGGCTTCAGTTCTTCATACATATATCTGATGGCAAGACCTTTTGAGCCTATGTATTTTTCTGCAAAATCCATACGCAGCGGCTCTGTGGAGGCCTTTTTATCTGTTAAGTTTACTCTTAATATATTATTCTGATATCCTAACATTGTCATTTCAGTTACCTCCTTTGCCTATTCAAAAGTCAAAGCATTCTGCGGACATGTTTTAATGCATTTAGGATCACCTTTGCATGTATCGCAGATATATGCTTTTTCTTCTCTGATTTTTACAACATGTTTAGGGCATTTCTCTGCACAGATACCGCAGCCTATGCACTTATCAAAATCAACTTCAATATGGTCTGTAAGAGAAATAGCATCTACAGGACAGGCTTTTTTGCAGATGCCGCATAAAATACAGTAATCGTCCTTGTATTTAAGTACTCCCTTGTCATAATATGTCTCTATAGCTATTCTGGCTTTTGAAGGAATGTATTCCCCCTCTTTGTATGCAGAGCACACCTGTGCACAAAGCTGACACCCTATGCATTTTGTTTTGTTAAATTTGAGTCTTTTCATTTAACCAACGCTTCCTTTCCAAAAAAATAGCAAAGCAGCATTATCCCTCCATATAGGGTTAATGTCTCCTTTGCAACAATGGCAGGCATCAGGATCACTCCCGATACCCTTACGTTTTCACCGGCACCTTGTGTCATGTGAAAATCGGAGTATTTATTCGCTTAATATTTTAATAATTATACATTACTTCAGTAATTCTTGTCAACACTCTCATATATTTTTATATAATCAGTCATTCCTTTACAGCATATTTGTTATACCTGAACATAAAAAAACGCTACTTACACAAAAAAACAACTTCCCTATTGACAAACAGACCATAACAGACTTACAATAGGATAAAGCAATTGAATACATCTCCGACCCTTATACGACACCTGCTGCCGGTAAGGGCGTTAGGGTAGCAAAAGCGATTTTACTGCCTGCCGTTGCGCAAAGGAGTCTTGATATCAGTTAGTAATCAAGCCTGTCTGCGCACTTTTTTTTGCAATTGTTAAGAATACTTGAGTTATTTCTTACATACGTTTTGCCACTGTATTTGCTTAAAAAGTGCGCAGACAGGCTTGCCTTATTTATATTATATCCTCTGTAAACCCCTTTTACCACCATTTTTTAAACAACCGCTTCACAGTTTCTGCTATACCTGTAATTCTTTCAGTCTCAGTATTTTCTATTACTTATCCCTTGCGCTTGTCCCAACCGGTACAAACACTCTGGCTTCCTCTTCATTAATTTCAGTTGTAAGAATTCTGACATCAACTCCGTAGAGTCTGCGCATCATTTCTTCATTAAGAACCTCTGCAGAGGACCCCGCAGCCACAAACTCGCCCTTCTGAATTACAAAGGATTTGTCTGCAAACAGCAGCGCGTGTTCAGGGTTATGTGTTGACAGTATAATCGTATACCCGCCTGCCGCAAGCTCTTTGATCTTTGCCATTACCCTGTACTGATTGCCATAGTCCAGATTGGCAGTAGGCTCGTCCATTATGAGAATTTTAGCATTCTGCACCAGTGCTCTTGCCACCAGCACAAGCTGTCTTTCACCGCCTGAAATTCTGCCAAAGCCTCTGTTTCTGAGATATCCTATACCAAGCTCATCAAGCGCCCTTTCGGCCGCTTCTATCTGCTCTTTCCCCGGAGACTCTAAAAGCTTCAGGCTGCCTGTAGTTCCCATAAGCACAATATCTATTACATCATAATTGAATACCGGAACCGTTGTCTGAGGAATATATGCAATCTTTCTTGCAATTTCAGTTCTGCTCATTTCCTTAATGTCCTGATTATCTATAAGGATGGTACCGCTGTAGTCCTTGAGAAATCCCAGAATGCAGCGAAACAGCGTACTTTTGCCCGCGCCGTTTGGTCCTATCACAGCAACAAGGCTGCTTTCGTGGGCTCTGAAGTCCATATCTTTGAGCACCTGAGTGGTGCCATATGAGAAACACAGCTCTTTTGTTCTAATTCTCACGGCTTGTTCCCCCTTTCAGTATAAGGTATACAAATATAGGGGCGCCTACAAATGATGTAAGTATTCCCAACGGAATTTCCGCCGTAGTAGCCAGCCTCGCAATATTGTCAACCACCATAAGAAACGTTGCGCCAAACAATGCAGATGCCGGTATTATCTTTCTGTAGTCATACCCGAAAATCATTCTGCAGAAATGCGGGATTACAAGCCCCACCCAGCCTATCATACCGCTTATGGCAACGCTTGACGCCGTAAGAAGCGTAGCGCACACAATCACTACAAGCCTCAAAGCTCTGGTATTAATTCCCATGGCCTGCGCTTCTTCCTCACCCACTGTAAGCAGGTTCATTCTCCATTTGAGCAAAAACAGAGGGACAGAGCCTGCTATAATCGGAACTATGGCAAAAGCCACATCCTGAGGCTTGATTGAAACAAGGCTTCCCATCAGCCAGTAGGTGATGGCGGGCAGATCGTCGGTGGGATCCGCGACGAGCTTGGTGAAGGAGACGCCCGCCGAGAAGAGCGAGCTGATCATGGTTCCGGCAAGCACCGTCACCAGGATGCGGTTTCCTTTCGCGCGGCTGCTCACCAAAAGGACGAGGAGCACCGTTGCGATGGAGAAGGCGAAGGCGGAAACGGACACCCCGAACGCCGCGGATCCCGCCAGGATGGCGATCGCGGCGCCGAAGGCGGCTCCTTGCGAGGCGCCGAGGATGTCGGGGGACACGAGCGGGTTCTGAAACGTTCCTTGGAACGCGGCTCCCGCCGTGGCCAGGCAGCAGCCGACCATGATCGCGAGCACGATGCGCGGCAGGCGCACGTTGAAGAACAGCGTCGCCTGCTGGTCGGTCCAGAACTGCTCGATGGAGATGCCGGGGATCTGGTCGACGAGCATGGCGAGCGCCTGGAGGGGTCCGATGGGGTAGCGCCCGAGCATCAGCGACACGCAGACGGTGAGCACGAGGAAGACCGCCAGGCCGATGATGACGGCGATGGCGCGGCGCGTCGCGGCGCTGGGTCCGATCGCGGAGGCGGGACTGCCCGTGTCCGGCGCCCCGCCTCCTGCGATGATGTCTCTCTCGGTTGCCATGATCCCCTAAAGCGAATATATGTGAACACGAATAATACGGTTTTCAGTATATCCTAAAACAACGATAAGCAATCGAGAATTATTCTGAAGCGAGCAGTTATTTGCGTTCGAGCGAGAGCATCTGGATGGCCTCGCCGAAGAGCTTGCCGGCGCCGGCCAGGGCCTCGCCGATCTTGTCGAACTGCTCCAGCACCTCGGGGTCATTGACGGTGTAGGTCCGCTCCGGGGTGTTCATGCTCATGGTGAAGTCGTTGGGGCCCACCACGAAGCCGCTGATGCCGGGCAGCTTGGCGATCTCCGGCAGGTCCTTCACCACATCGATATGCTCGATCTGGACGATGGTGAGGATGTACTTGTCCGTGTCGGCCACGTACTCGTTCTTGTCCCAGATGCCGTAGTTGACCGCCCGGCGGGTGCCCATGCCCCGGATGCCGGCGGGGGGATAGTGGGTGGCGGCGGCAGCCTGCTTGGCCTCTTCCAGGGAGCAGACCATGGGCACCACAATGCCGTCTGCGCCCATGTCCAGGATGGCCTTGATGATGACGGGGTCGTTCCAGGGCACCCGGACGATGCCGGCGGCACCGGCAGCCCGGCAGGCCATCAGGTGGTTCTGGATGTCCTTGCGGTCGATGGC
>ERZ827423.1632-NODE-1632-length-20956-cov-3.990431_pt1 | contig 20956 bp, 22 predicted proteins | sample MGYA00519775_ERZ827423 | MGnify/ENA primary metagenome ERZ827423 (study PRJEB31778, sample SAMEA3449296) | human gut metagenome | biome: human gut; feature: human-associated habitat; material: faeces | place: United Kingdom | collected 2010/2012 ...
ATTACTAATGATGGTACATATACTTATCCATCAAATGTAACAGTAAAAAAATAAATAATAAAAACTTCTTTAGTTTAACTAAGGAAGTTTTTAATTTAAATTATTTGATATTTTAATAATCATATTCATATCATCATCTTTTGCAATGATATTTTTATGCGTATTTTTACATTTTTCACATTTATAAATAATTTTATATGTATCTTTATATTTTTCTATTCCAATTGGTTTTAAAAGGCCTTTACATGTATTTAATCTATCTCCTGGGTTTATATCTACATGTTTTGAATATAAACAATATGGGCAGTGATCTCTTGAGGTATAATTTAAAGGGTTAACTTCTTTATTACAATTTTCACATATAAAACTTTTATCATTTTTTGAAAACATTTTCATAAAATCACCTATACAAATTATACCACAATCGGTTATAATTGTAATTAGGAAGTGATAGTATGCATTATGAGGTTAATATAGATGAGTTTTCTGGTCCACTTGACCTTCTTTTGCATCTTATTAAAAAAGATAATATAGATATTTATGACATAAGTTTAGAAAAAATTACTAATGAGTATTTGGAATATATTAAGAAGATGGAAGAGATGAATCTAGATATTGCTAGTGAATATTTGGTTATGGCTTCTGAACTTATTGAATATAAATCAAGAAGTTTATTAAGACAAAAAGATGAAGAAGAAATAGAACAAGATCCTAAAGAAGAACTTATTAAAAGACTTGTTGATTATAAAAAATATAAAGAAGTTACAGAAACATTTAGAAATCTTGAAAATTTAAGAAGTGATATATATACAAAAACACCGTCTAATATAAGTGAGTATGATGAGTCTTTAAAAAATGATGGCTTGGTTAGTGTTGATGATTTAATGGAAGCCTTTAAGAAGTTTTTAAGTAGAAAGGAATATGAAAAACCACTAAATACCAAGGTCACTACTAAAGAGTTATCAGTAAGTGATAGGATTATTAGAATAAGAGATATACTTAAAAATAAAAAGGAAGTAAATTTTATAGAGTTATTTGATGATTTTAGTAAGAAGTATGTGGTTGTAACATTTTTATCTATATTAGAAATGTCTAAAAACAATGAAATTGTAATTATGCAGGAAAATAATTTCGAAAATATAATTATAAAGGGCGTGAAAGAGTGAAAGCTGTACTTGAAGGAATATTGTTTGTTGTTGGAGATGAGGGGGTAACAATAAATGATATATGTAATATATTAGAAATAAATGAAGAGGATGCTAAAAAATTAGTTTTAGAGCTTAAGAATGATTATTTAGATTGTAATAGGGGTCTTAGAATAGATTATCTTGGAAATTCTATTAAGCTTACAACTAAAAAAGAACATAAAGAATATTATAAAAAATTAATTGAAGAGAAGAATAATGTTTTATCTCAAGCTGCTCTTGAAACTCTTGCTATAATTGTATATAATGAGCCAATTACTAGAATAAAAGTAGATGAAATAAGAGGTGTGTCATCTGCTCAAATGATGAGGAAATTAGTTGCAAAAGGATTTATAAAAGAATGTGGTAAAGATTCATCTATTGGACATCCAATCTTATATAAAACTACTGATGATTTTCTTGATTATTTTGGACTTTCTTCAAAAGAAGATTTACCAAAAATAGATGATAGTATTAAAAATGAAGATGAAACTGATTTATTTTTATCAAAATATAGCGAAAATAATGATGTTAATGTTTAATTAAATAAATTGTATGTTAAAATAAACTTAGTAAGGAGGCATTATGAAACTTGTATCTATTTTACCAGCTGATAGTTATATAGTAATAAATAAAAGTTTATTAAATGATAATGATAGACTAGTTTTAACTATGTTATATCAACCTATTATTGGTAGTATAAGTATGAGTTTATATTTTACCTTATGGGCAGATCTTAACAAAACAGAATTGATGAGTAATGAATATACTCATCACCATCTTATGAATGTAATGAATTTAAAGTTAGATGAAATAGTTTTTGCAAGAAAGAAGCTAGAGGCAGTTGGGCTATTAAAGACTTTTTATAAAATTAATACTGTAAATAATTATGTGTATGAATTATATAGTCCATTATCATCATCAGAATTTTTTGCAAATCCTATTTTGGCATCTTCCTTACTTTCTAGTGTAGGAAAAAAAGAATATCAAGATTTAATTACATATTATAGAATACCTAAGATTAATATGGATGATTTTACAAATATAACTATGCATTTTAGTGAAATATTTATGATGGGTAAATCAGTTGAAGATGTTACTGAAAAAGGTATAAAGAAAAAAGAGAAGGTAGAAATAGTTATTGATGATATAGTAGATTTTGACTTTGTCATTCTTTCTATGCCTAAAGTATTTAATGAAAAAACTTTAACTTTAGGCATGAGGAAATTAATTAATAGGCTTTGTTATTTATATAATTTTGATAATGAAACTATATGTGAAATAATTAAAGATTCACTAAATGAAAAGGGAATGATTAGTGAGGCAGAACTTAAAAAGAATTGTAAAAATTATTATTCTTTTGAAAATACAAGAATGCCAAAATTAATATATAAATCAAGAAACACAGTAAAGGATGAAAATAAAAACATAAAAAATCTAAAAGAGAAGTTAATTGAATGTTTTTCATCAACTACACCATATGATTTTCTAAAAGCAAAATATGGTGGTGCTAAACCTACAAGCAAAGATGTTGCTTTAATAGAAGGATTACTTGTTGAACAAGAACTTAATCCTGGTGTAGTAAATGTACTTATTGATTATGTTTTAAGAACTAATGATAAAAAATTAAATAAAAATTATGTAGAAGCAATTGCTAGTCAGTGGAAAATGAAAAATATTGATACAGTTGAAAGTGCGATGAGACAAGCTGAAAAAGAATATAAGAAAATAAATACATATAAAGATAATAAAGACAAAAAAGAAATTAATAATAAAGAAAAACTACCTACATGGTATGGTAAAGATATCAAAAAAAGAGAAATGAGCGATGATGATATTAAAGAATTAGAAAGCATGTTAAGTGATTTTAGGTGATAGTATGAAAGAGTTAAATAAAATGAATATTATAAATAGTGACGCTTTAGGTAGCTTAAAAAAAGAATATCGTGAGTCTTTAAAAGATACAGAATTTGAATCATTTATAAGAAGTATTCACTTACCACATGAAGTATTAATGAAGTATACATCAAGATTAGAGTCATCATTTAATGAATGCCAAAATTGTAGTATTTGTAAATCATTAGATAATTGTAAAAATGAGATATATGGTTTTTGTTTAAAACCAGTTGTAGATAATAATAAACTTATATTTGAATATGTAAGTTGTAAATATAAAAATAAAATGATTAAAGAAAATAAAAAAGATGAATTTGTATATGCTCTTTTAGTGCCAAAAGAAATTAAAAATGCAAAAATGAAAGATGTGTATATAGATGATAAGAATAGAAAAGAAGTAATATTATGGATTTCTAAATTTATAAAAGAATATGATTCTAAAAAGAAACAAAAAGGTTTGTATTTAAATGGTAGTTTTGGATGTGGTAAGACATATCTTGTAGCAGCATGTTTTAATGAGCTTGCTAAAAAGAAGGTTAAAAGTGCGATTGTGTACTGGCCAGAATTTTTAAGAAGTTTAAAAGAATCTTTTGATGATGATTTTAAAGAGAAATTTAATTATATTAAAAATATTGAGTTATTACTTATTGATGATATAGGTGCTGAAAATGTAACACAATGGGGAAGAGATGAAATTTTAGGTACAATACTTCAATATAGAATGGAAAACAATTTAACTACATTTTTTACATCTAATTTAAATTATGATGAATTAGAAAGTGCGCTTTCTATATCAAAGGGTAAAGTAGATTCACTTAAAGCAACAAGAATAATGGAAAGAATTAAGAATTTAACAATAAGTATTAACTTAATTGGGGAAAACAGAAGAAAATAGTTTTGGGGGAATAAGTATGGAAGTAACTAATAATAAGACAAGAGAACTAATAGAAATATATGGAAGTAATTGCTGGATGGGTTATACAGTATCTAAACACAATCCATATACATTTCATCATATAAGAAAAGAATCTAAAGGTGGAAGAAGAGAAATACAAAATGGAGCTCTTTTAACTAGAGTTGCACATGATGATCTTCATAAGATAGAACATGTACAAAGATGCAAATGTTACTATAGAGAGCTTAATGAATTATTTAAAGAATTAAATAAGACAAGAAAACCACCTACTATTGAATTTTATAAAGAAGTAAATTCAATACTTAAAAAAGTAAGTAAAAAAGTTGATTTAAGTCCTTTATATGATCCAGATAGAAAAATAAAAATAGTTGACTTTGATGATTATGAATTTGATGGAACTTTACTTATTCCAAAAACAAGAATTAAGTGTATTGACAGAAATACATAAAAGTATTATACTTCATACATAAATACATTGATGAAGGACACGATTGTTAAATGATATTGATAGAGAGTTATCGGTTGGTGTAAGATAATAATTAGTTTAATAGTTACTACCTTTTTAGTAGGATTATAAAAATAATCCCGGGTAAAACCGTTATAAAATTAAGTTAAATCTAGGATGGTACCGTCTTTATGACTCCTTATCTTAGATTTTTTATTTTAGGAGGGTATGATGGAAAGATTTATTCCTGTATTGGCAGTAGAAGATGGACACATGAGTGAATGGCAACTAGATACACAAAATATGCAACTTAGTGAACTTATTGAACTTAGAAATTCATTTATAGGGGTATATGAAATAAGTGTTAGAGCACTAGATAGAAAAATAAATGGCCACTTTAAAGAGCCCAATACTCACAAAAGAGAATGTAAAAAAAGAGAAAAAGAAATCAAAATGAAATTAAAAAGAATAAGTAAAAAATAAGGAGGATTTTATGATAAATATTAAAGAAGATGAAGAATTAAATAAACTTAATCATAGTTGTGCGCATTTACTTGCACATGCAGTAAAACATCTATATAGTGATGCAATGTTTTGGGTAGGACCAGTAATAGAAGATGGATTTTATTATGATATTGATTTAAATGGTAGATCGCTTACAGAAGAAGATTTAGAAAAAATAGAAAAAGAAATGAAAAAAATTAGTAAGGATAATAAACTAATTAAAAGAATTGAATTATCTAAAGAAGAAGCTCTTGAAATGTTTAAAAATGATAAATATAAATTAGATTTAATTAATAATATGGCAAGTGATGAAGTAATAAGTGCATATACACAGGGCGATTTTACTGATTTATGTCGTGGACCTCATATGAATTCAACTAAAGATATGAAATATTTTAAATTACTTAAGGTAAGTGGAGCATATTATAAGGGAGATTCTAAAAATCAAATGCTTCAAAGAATATATGGTATTTGTTTTAAAACAGAAGAAGACTTAAATAAATATTTAGAGTACTTAGAAGATGCTAAGAATAGAGATCATAGAAAAATAGGTAAAGAACTTGAAATATTTATGTCAGATGATTTAGTAGGAAAAGGGTTACCAATGTTTTTACCAAATGGATATATTATTTGGCAAGAATTAGAAGATTATATTAAAGGTAAAGAAAAATCTTTAGGATATAAGCATGTACTTACTCCATGTGTTGGTAATGTTGAATTGTATAAAACATCCGGACACTGGGATCATTATAAAGAAAATATGTTTCCTGTAATGGAAGTAGATGAAGAGGCATTTGTACTTCGTCCAATGAACTGTCCACATCATATGATGATATATAAAAACAAACTTCATTCATATAAAGATTTACCAATAAGAATTGGTGAAATCGCACATGATTTTAGATATGAAGCTAGTGGAGCAGTAAAGGGAATTGAAAGAGGAAGACATTTCTGCCAAAATGATGCCCATCTATTTGTTACACCTGAACAAATTAAAGATGAATTTAAGAGTGTTGTAGATTTAATATTTGATGTATATAAAGATTTTAATATAACTGATTATAGATGTGTACTTTCATTAAGAGATCCTCTTGATAAAGAAAAATATTATCAAGATGATGAAATGTGGAATAAAGCAGAAAATGAACTTAGAGAAGTTTTAAATGAACTTGATATAGAATATACAGAAGAAATAGGAGAAGCAGCATTTTATGGACCAAAACTTGATGTTAATGTACGCCCAGCAGTAGGCAATGAATATACATTATCAACATGTCAATTAGATTTCTGTTTACCTATGAAATTCGATTTAAAATATATAGATAAAGATGGTACTAAAAAAACACCAGTAGTATTACATAGAGCAATACTAGGTTCATTAGATAGATTTATGGCATATATTCTAGAAGAAACTAAAGGAGCCTTACCACTTTGGTTAAGTCCAGTACAAGTAAATGTAATACCAGTTAATAATGAGTATCACACTACATATGCAACTAAAGTTTATGAAATGTTAAAAGATAATAATGTAAGAGTAAATATAGATTTAAAAGATGAAAAACTAAGTTATAAAATGAGAGAAAGTCAAACAAAGAAAATACCTTATACATTAATATTAGGTGATAAAGAGATGAACAATAATACTATTAGTTATAGACATTTTGGAGAAACTGATACAACTACACTTAGTATAGAAGATTTTATATTAAAACTACATAACGAGATTAAAAATAAACATGAGTAATAAAAATGCTAGACAACAAAGTGTCTAGTGTTTTTTTATTACTTGATATAAAAATAATATTTTGTTACTATATAAGTATAATAAGGAGTGAATAAAAAATGAATGAAGAAAATAATTTTAATAATGGAGTAAATAATAATTTTAATAATGCACCAGTAGGACAAAACGGAATGAATCAAGGCCCAAATAACTTTAATAACAACATGAATTCAAATAATTATAATGGTGGTATGCCAAATGGAGGAGTAAATAATAATTTTAATAATGCATCAGCAGGACAAAACGGAATGAATCAAGGTCCAAATAACTTTAATAATATGAATCCAAATAATTTTAATAATAGAGCTATGGCACATCCAATGCCAAACAATAATTTTAATAGGAATAATAAAAAGAGTAATGCATTGCTATTTGTAATAATAGGTGTAGTAGCATTTGTATTAATAATGACAGGTGTTTATTTTGTATTTGGTAATAAAACTTTAAAATGTACAATAACAGAAAGCCAAGTAGATTTGGTATACGTTTCAAAATTTGCATTTAATAATTTTATAGATGCAAAAGTGTCTGCAAGTGTTGATATAAGTGAATTTAAGAATAATAAAGAATTTATGAATAATAAAGATACTTTTATTGATAGTTTTAAAAAAAATATAACAAGTGAATTTAAAGGGGTAGAAGCAACAGCAAAAGAAGTTGGAGACAAAATTATTGTTGAATATTCTTTAAATAGAGATTATTTAAAGAAAGAAGGATATAATATAGATTCTTACAAAGACATGAAAGTAGATTTTGAGAATCAAGGTTTTACTTGTAAATAATTATTAAAGAGCAATAAAATGCTCTTTTTTTCTTGTATTTATACATATAATTTGTTATAATACTCATGGCTTTTTTAAAACACATGAATATGGATTTAAGTATCTAGTGCCTATTAGGTGATGCTTTTTAGAAGTATTCAGAGGAAAAAACGAAGGAGGAATGTTTATGACAGTAGTTTCAATGAGTTATTTATTAGAAGCTGGAGTTCATTTTGGACATCAAACTAAAAGATGGAATCCAAAGATGAAAGAGTATATCTTCACAGCAAGAGATGATATTTATATTATCGATTTACAAAAAACTGTTAAATTAATTGAGGAAGCTTATGCTGAACTTAAGAAAATAGCAGAAAATGGTGGAAAGGTTTTATTCGTTGGTACTAAAAAACAAGCACAAGAAGCTGCAAAAGAAGAAGCAGAAAGAACTAATATGTTCTATGTTAATGAAAGATGGTTAGGTGGAACTTTAACTAACTTTAGAACAATCAGAAAGAGAATTAATCGTCTTGATGAAATTGAAAAAATGGAAAAAGAAGGTGTTTTTGAACAACTTCCTAAAAAAGAAGTAATCAAAATCCGTAAAGAATATGAAAAATTAAATAAATATTTATGCGGAATTAGAAACATGAAGAAAGTTCCAGAAGCTATAATTATAGTAGATCCAAGAAAAGAAATAAATGCTATAAGAGAAGCTCGTAGATTACATATACCAGTATTTGGAATAGTAGATACTAACTGCGATCCAGATGATGTTGATTATGTAATACCTGCTAATGATGATGCAATTCGTGCTGTTAAATTAGTTATGGGAGTACTTAATAATGCAGTAGCAGAAGTTACTGGTTGTGAGGTTATAGATTATATAACTGAAGATGATAAAACTGCTCATGCTAAAAAAGAAGAAATTGCTAAAGAAGATAAGAAAAAGGTAGAAGAACCTAAAAAGTTTGAAAAGAAAATAAATAAAGAAACTGAGCCTAAAAAAGAAGTTAAAGAAACTGTTAAAGAAGAAAAAGCCGTTAAAGAAGAAAAAGTTGATTTAACAAAATTAACAGTAGTTGAACTTAAGAATATGGCTAAAGAAAGAAATATCGAAGGATATTCTAAAATGAAAAAAGATGAACTTATTTCAAGTTTAAAATAAAATTAATCAAGGAGGAATGAAAATGATTACTGCAAGTATGGTAAAAGAATTAAGAGAATTAACTGGTGCAGGGATGCTAGACTGTAAAAAAGCATTAGAAGAAGCTAATGGAAATATTGAAGAAGCATCAACTTGGTTAAGAGAAAAAGGTATTGCAAAGGCTGCTAAAAAAGAAAGCAGAATTGCTGCTGAAGGATTAGTTAGTATATTAACTAAGGGTAATAAAGCAGTTATAGTTGAAGTTAATTCAGAAACTGACTTTGTTGCTAAGAATGATGAATTCAAGGATTTAATTAATACAATTTTAAATCTATTAATTGAATCAAATGTAAGTTCTGTAGAAGAGGCTTTAGCACTTACTACTAGTGATGGTACATTAAGTGATACAATTACTAATAAGATTGCTAAGATTGGTGAAAAGATAAGTTTTAGAAGATTTGAATTAGTTACTAAGAGTGATAATGAAGTATTTGGAACTTATATTCACATGGGTGGTAAGATTGGTGTATTAGTTGTATTAGAAGGAAGCAATGAGGAAGTTGCAAAGGATGTTGCAATGCATGCTGCTGCTATGAGACCTAAATACTTAGATATTGAAAGTGTTCCAACTGAAGATTTAGACAAAGAAAGAGAAATTCAAAAACAAGTTGCTATTAATGAAGGTAAACCTGATAATATAGCAGAAAAAATGGTTGAAGGAAGAATTAAGAAATATTATAAAGAGGTATGTTTAACTGAACAACCATTTGTTAAGAATGATGATATGAGTGTAAGCGAATTTGTTAAATCAAATGGTGGAAAAATCATATCTATGGTAAGATATGAAGTAGGCGAAGGAATGCAAAAAAGAGAAGAAAACTTTGCTGAAGAAGTTGCAAAACAAATAAACGGATAATAGGTGACTATTATCTTTTTTCTTTTATCTTGATATGATATAATTATTTTGGTGATTTTATGCATTTTAAAAGTATTATAGAAAGTTATAATAAAAAGATTATATTATATGTAGATATGGATGGTGTTATTGCTGATTATGAAGTAGGTAAGCCATTTGATTTTATTAATAAAAGACCATTAATAGAAAGAATAGAAAAATTAGAAATTATTAGTAATATGCCTAATGTGGAGATGCATATATTATCTTTATGTAAAAAGGATAGTGAGGTATATGAAAAAAATGCTTGGTTAGATAAATATGCTCCATACTTTAAACGTGAAAATAGAGTAATAATTTCAAAGGAAAGCAATGTTGGTTCTTCTAAAGAATTAAAATCTAATTATTTAAAAAATTTAAAGAGTGATGGCGTGATAATTATGATAGATGATGATAATGATATATTATATACACTTATGCATGAAGCAAAAAATGTAGTAATATTTCAAGATTCAGTATTAGTAGATTAACTAATATGATATAATATTTATATAAAAGGAGAAAAATATGGATGAAATAATTTTAAAAGTAGAAGAAAAGATGGAAGCATCAATAGAAAATATGAAAACTAGATTTTTAAATGTAAGAGCAGGAAGGGCAAATCCAAGAATATTAGATTCAGTAATGGTTAAATATTATGGTGTTGAAACACCTTTAATTCAACTTGCAACAGTATCTGTTCCAGAAGCAAGACAACTTGTAATTAAACCATTTGATAGATCTTGTATATCTGATATAGAAAGAGGAATTTATGAAGCTAATATAGGCCTTACTCCAAATAATAATGGAGAAGTTATAATATTGGTTATTCCAGAATTAACTCAAGAAAGAAGAAAAGAATACGTAAAAGAAGTAAAAAATATGGCTGAAGAAGCTAAGATAGCATTAAGAAATATAAGACAAGATGCTAATAATGAGATTAAAAGATTAGAACTTCCAGTAGATGAAGAGAAATCTTATATGGAAGATGTCCAAGAATTAATTAATGAATATAATAAGAAAGTAGATTCTTTACTAGCAGAAAAAGAAAAAGAATTAATGACTGTTTAGTATGGCTACATTTGATGAGAAATATTTAGCATCTTATAAAGATGCTTTTATGGAAGTAGAAGGTATTGATGAGTTAGAAAACGTATTACCATCAAATAAATTTCCGGGATATGATGAGTTATTAGTATACTTAGATGCTTTTGTAGTTAATGAAATAAAAGCAGTAAATGATTCACTAGAAGAAAGTGTTTCCTCTAGTGATAAAGAGTATTTAAAAAAAGAATTAGATTCTTTAATAATAAAAAGAAGATTTCTAGAAACAAAATTAACTAGTGAAAAAGAAACAAAAGAAAATCCAACTCATTTAATATTTGCTACTAGTAGTCTTGGTAATATCTTCTTTGAAAGAGATATGAAAAGTGTGCCGGATGAATACGTTCAGTCATTTGGTAGTTTACTAGAAGATCTTTCAAAAGGGCCAAGTAATTTTTCTAGATTTAATGAATCAAAAGATAAAAAGTTTGATACCAATACAAAAGGTGTTAGTATATTTGAAAGAAAAGGATTCAAAACAAGAATATATTACTTAAGATTAAACGATAATATTAAAGTAATAATTATGGCTACCCTTAAAAATCAAGATAATCCAAAATTATTAAATGAATCATTAGAAGCAAGATATAAAAATTGTGCCTCTATAGTAGAAGATATAAAAGTGAGTTTAAATGACCCAGAAAAAAGAGAACAATTATTAAAAGAGCATGATTTAATAAGAGATAGATTAGTATCTACTTATAAGGGGAGTGTTAAAGATGCAAAACGAGAAATTTAAAGATTTATATTCAAAAATAAGAAATGATTTAGTAAATCAAATATATAATGAAGGTATAAATATAGATAATTTAGCGCAAACCCTTAACATGGATGAAGATGATTTATGTGATTATTTATCATTAAGAAAAACTGATTATTTAGCATATAAAACAATAGATACAGCATTAAAAAAGAAGATAAAATAGATTATATATTATTTATGCAGTTTTCATTAATTGCTGTAATATTTTAAATATTTATTACATATTATAATAATGCTACATGTAGCATAAAAAAGTAGGTGAAGCTATCCTATAAATGGCAACTAAAAAAGTGGATTAGAGAGCATGCTCTAATCCTTTCTCATATAACATTTGCAAAAATTAAATTATGTGTTATAATTTAACATGAAAGCGATGATTTAGAGTAGTAATAAATAAGTATTTATAGAGAATTGACGGGTGGTGTGAGTCAATAATAACTGTTTATGAATTCGCTAATGAGCATTATATATAAAATATATAACGTGACCTGCGTTAAAGGAATAAGTGCATAGAATCTATGAACTAAGGTGGTACCGTTCTTATGAACCCTTAGATTTATAGATTTTTTATTTTAGGAGGAAATATGAAAGAAAATTTATTAAAATTACAAGAAAGTTTTGATAATGATATTAAAAAGGTAAAAGATTTATCTGGTTTAAATGATTTAAGAGTTAATTATTTAGGTAAAAAAAGTGAGTTAAATTCATTATCAAGTGCGATGAGAGATTTAAGTGTGGATGCTAAGAAGGAAATGGGGAAATTAATTAATGATTTAAAAGTGTCTATTGAAAGAAAAATTTCTTCGCTTAAAGATGAAATAGAGAGAATCGAACTTAATAAAAAATTAGAAAGTGAAAAAATAGATATTACACTTCCTGCAACTAACATAAATGTTGGTACAGTTCATCCAATTACTAAAATTATAAACGAAGTAGAGGATTTATTTATATCAATGGGTTATGATGTTTTAGAAGGACCTGAGGTAGAAACTGATTTATATAATTTTGAAATGCTTAATTTACCAAAGGGACACCCTGCAAGAGATAGTCAAGATAGTTTTTATATAACAGAAGATACTCTTTTAAGAACTCAAACTTCTCCTGTACAAGTAAGAACAATGCTTGCTAATAAAGAAAAAACACCTATTAGAATAATATGTCCAGGTAAAACATATAGAAAAGATAATGATGATGCAACTCACTCACATCAGTTTACACAAATAGAAGGTCTTGTAGTGGATGAAAATATTTCTATGGCACATTTAAAGGGGACTTTATTAGAATTTGCTAAAAAGATGTTTGGAAATAATAGAGAAATACGTTTTAGACCAAGTTATTTTCCTTTTACTGAACCATCTATTGAAGTAGATGTATCATGTTTTAATTGTGGTGGTAAGGGGTGCAATATATGTAAAGGAACTGGTTGGATTGAAATATTAGGTGCTGGTATGGTTCATCCTAATGTACTTAATATGTGTGGTTATGATAGTAATAAATATACAGGTTTTGCATTTGGTATTGGACCTGAAAGAATAGCAATGCTTAAATATGGAATACCTGATATTAGATATTTTTATACTAATGATATAAGGTTCTTAAAAGAATTTGATAAAGTGGAAAAGGAGTGATATTATGAGACTAAGTGAAAAATGGATAAAAGAAATTGTAAATGTTGATGATACTATAGAAAATATTGCAGAAAAAATGGTTTTCTGTGGTAATGAATACGAAAGTATTAATAAATTATGTCCTGCAACTAACTTAGTAGTAGGAAGAGTAGTAAGTGTACACCCACATCCTGATTCAGATCATCTAAATCTTTGTGAAGTTGATTTAGGTGATAAGATTTATCAAATAATTTGTGGAGCGCCTAATGTAAGTGCTAATATAAAGGTAATAGTTGCAAAAGTTGGTGCTAAACTACCAGGTGGAGTAATTGAATCAAGAAGTGTAAGAGGTGTTTTATCAAATGGAATGATATGTTCACTTGCAGAACTTGGTTTAGAAAATAAATATTTAACTGAAGAAGATAAAAAAGGAATACATATATTAAGTGATGATGCACCAGTTGGTATAGATGCACTTTCATATTTAATGTTAGATGATACATATATTGATTTTGAACTAACTGCAAATAGAAGTGATTTATTAAGTATGCGTGGTATGAGTTATGAAATAGGTGCAATATATAATAAAAAATTTAATATAGAAATTCCTAAATTAAATGAATCAATTGAAAAAACAAAAGATTATATAGAAATAGAAAATAAAACTAATAACTGTTATGCATATAAAGGAAGAATAGTTAAAAATGTTGAAATTAAAGAATCTCCAGAATTTATTAAATCAAGATTAATGTCTTGTGGTATAAGACCTATTAATAATGTAGTAGATATAAGTAATTATGTAATGATGCTTTATGGTGAACCACTTCATTTCTTTGATTATAATAGTATAGGTAAAAAAGTAATTATAAGAAATGCGTTAGATGGTGAAAAGATTACTACACTTGATAATATAAAAAGGACATTAAAAGATACAGATATAGTTATTTCAGATGAGATAAGTCCAATCGCACTTGCTGGTGTTATGGGTGGTGTTACTAGTGAAGTTACTAATAATACAAAAGATATATTTATAGAAGCTGCTTTATTTAATCCTTATAATATAAGATATACATCAAAAAGAATATTAAGAAGTGAAGCATCAATCAGATTTGAAAAAGGAGTAGATCCTAATATATTATCTTCTGCAATAGATATGGCTGCATACTTATTACAAGAATATGCATCTGGAACGGTTTTAAGTGGTGTAGTTGGATTTAATGATATGTCTTTAGATGATAAAGAAATAAATATAAGTATTGATAAAATAACAAGTGTACTTGGTATGAATATAAGTATTGATGATGTTAAAGATATATTTGATAGATTAGCATTTACATATAAAGAAGCAAATGGTGAATTTAAAGTATATGTTCCAACAAGAAGACTTGATATAAATATAAAAGAAGATTTAATAGAAGAAGTAGGAAGAATATACGGGTATAATAATATGGAAGGGATTATGCCTGTTACAAGAACAAAAAAAGGAAGTTTACTTCCTAAAAATAAATATATAAAAGATATAAAAAATAGATTAAGTGCTTTATCATTAAATGAAGTAATTACATATTCATTAGTTAATAAAGAAGATGTAAAAAAATTTAATAATGATGAGTTTAATGAGATAAAAGTATCATCTCCACTTAATGAAGATAGAAGTATATTAAGATATAGTTTAGTACCATCTTTATTAAAAGTAGTAGATTATAATATTTCAAGAAATATAAAAGATGTAAATATATTTGAAGTAAGTAAAGTATATTACAATACTGATTCATTAAATGAAATAAATAAGTTATGCTTTGTAATGACTGGTAATTATATAGAAAATTCTTGGGGTAGCAAAGTAAAGGTAGATTTCTATTTAATAAAAGGAATACTTTTAAATCTACTTAATTACTTAGGATTATCTAATAGATGTAAATTAGTAAATGATAACTTGCCTAAAGAATATCATCCAGGTATTAGTGGAAGAGTACTAATAGATAATAAAGAAGTTGGTTATATTGGAAAAATTCATCCAAATGAAAGTAAAAATGATATTTATATTTGTGAACTTAATTTAGATGTAATATATAATATTAATATTAAAAATATAAAATATAAAGAAATTCCTAAATACCCATCGGTTATTAAAGATTTAGCATTTATTCTAAATAATAATATAAATGCGATTGATGTAATTGATGAAATAAATTCATCATCAAGATTAATATCTAATACAACTGTTTTTGATGTATTTAATTTAGATAATAATTCTAAATCAGTAGCATTTAAAATAACATTTACTGATATAACTAAAACTTTAAATGAAGATGAGGTTAATCATGCGTTAAATACTATTATTAAAAATATAGAAACTAAATTTAATGCAGTATTAAGAGATAAATAAAAGGTATTTTATATACCTTTTTTTATTTTTTTTAATATATTTATTCTTTCATCTTCACTAGAATTATTCCATACGAGTTCAAAAAATACTCCAAGACCAGGAAGTAATACTTCATCTTTACTTTTAATAGATTCAACAATAGATTCTTTAATACTATTTATATCATCATCTTTAAAATTACTTTTTATGTATCCTCTTATATCCATAAAAACTCCTTTCATATATATTGTGTCAAATTATTAAAATAATATTCTAAATTGAATTTTATTATGGTATAATTTAAATATAGGAGGTGTGTAATATGCCAACATGGGCATGGGTACTTTTAATAATTGTAGTGTTAGTTGGATTATTTGTAGCAACTACATACAATAACCTAATTGTGTTAAGGAATAAAGCAAGAGATCAATGGGCTCAAATAGAAGTTCAATTAAAGAAAAGATTTGACTTAATTCCTAACTTAGTAGAAACTGTAAAGGGATATGCAAAACATGAAAAAGATACTTTAAATGAAGTAATTGAAGCAAGAAACAAATTTAAAGCGGCAACTACACCAGAAGAAGAAATGGCTGCTAGTGGCGAATTAAATAAGGTTTTAGGTAGAATAATGATGTTAACAGAAGCATACCCAGAGTTAAAAGCAAATGAAAACTTCTTAAGTCTACAAGCTGATTTAAAAGATGTAGAAGAAAAAATTTCATATGCTAGACAATTCTACAACGATACAGTTTTAGGTTACATGAACAAAGTAGAAATGTTTCCTTCAAACATAATTGCAAATATGTTTGGATTTAAACCAATGAAATATTTTGAAGCTGGTGAAGAAGTAAAAGAAGCGCCAAAAGTTTCATTTTAAGACTTACTAGTTAAGTCTTTTATTTTTGTATTAATTTTATTATAACTTTATGATATACTTTAATTATAGGGTGTGAGTTTATGAAAAAAATATTATTATTTTTAAGTGTATTATTTTTACCGCTTGTTGTTAATGCAGAAGATGTAATTAATAACTTTAATGTAGATATTTATATTGATAACAACGGTAATGCACATGTTACTGAGTTATGGGAAACTAAAACTGATGATGGAAGTGAATTTTATCGTTCATATTATAATTATACTGGAAGTGAGTTTAAAGATTATAAAGTAGAAATGGACGGAAAAGAATATACATTTATTGATTCATGGGATATAGATGCTTCATTAAACGAAAAAGCATATAAAAATGGATTTAATTATGTAGATAATGGTATAGAAATATGTTTTGGAAAATCTAGTTTGGGTACTCATAAATATATATCAAAATATACAATTACTAACTTTGTAAGAAGATTAAATGATTCAGATATGCTGTACTGGACAATACTTCCATATAATAATGGTGGTAAATTTAAAAATGTAGGAATAAAAATACATAGCGATTTTAAATATAAAAGTGATATAGAACTATATTCATATGGTAAAGGTGGTATGCCATTAACTTATGAAAATGGAGTAATAAAGTTAGATAGTAATGGCGCATTAAGTGATAATGAATATATAACTTTATTAGTAAAATTTGATGAGGGTACATTTAACTTATCAAATAAGATAGATAATGATTTTAACTATTACTTAGATATGGCAAATAAAGATGCAGTAAAATATGAAAAGAAGTCACGTACAGAAAAAATATTTGCAATAATTATGATTGCAAGTGGTGTAGTATTTTTTGGTGGCGTTGTAGGAATATGTATTTATGCATCAGATATAATAGGGGGTTATAAACTGGACTTTGGTAAAGATGGTAAAAAATTAGATAAAAATTTACCAAATTACAGAGATATACCATGCAGCAAAGATATATTTAAAGCATACTTTATATCAACATCATATAATTTAACAAAAAGAAAAACAGATTTATTTGGAGCAATATTACTTAAATGGATAAAAGATGGAACTATAGAAACCAAAAAGATAAATGATACAGATTTAGCACTAGTACTTAAAGCTGATGTGCTTAAAAATGAAACATTACAAAAACTGTATGATATGTTAAAAGAAGCATCAAAAGATGGAATACTTGAAAGTAAAGAGTTTGAACGTTGGTGCAAGATCCATAGTGAAAAAGTAATGAAATGGTTTGATGAAGTATTAAAAGAAGAAGGAGAAAAACTAGTAAACGAAAAGTATTTAACTATAAAAGAGAAAAAGAATGTTTTCCCAGTTAAAACATATGTAAATGGTTCAAATGTTGGATATGGTATAAAAGCGTATGTAAATGATTCATATAAAGAAGAAGGTAAAAAACTATATGGACTAAAAAAATACTTAACAGAATTTTCAAGAATAAAAGAAAAAGAGCCAATAGAAGTAAAATTATGGGATGAATATTTAATGTATGCTCAAATATTTGGAATAGCAAAAGAAGTAGCAAAACAATTTAAGAAACTATATCCAGAAATAATAGAAAATACAGACTATGACTTTGATTATGATACATTTATATTTGTAAATGCAATTAGTAATACAAGTATGACTACAGTAACAAGTTATTCTTCATCAGGAGGAGGTTCTGGATCCTTTGGTGGAGGAGGTGGCGGTGGAGCCGGAGGAAGATAAGATTACTTATCTTTTTTTCTTATATAATTTATGATATACTATAAATATAATAGGAGTGATAATATGAAGAAAAATGCGTTTACATTAGTAGAATTACTAGCAATAATAACAGTATTAGCGGTAATACTAGTAATAGCAGTACCTAAAATAATAAACACAATAAAAGATGCAAAAATGGGTTCATTAAAATCGTCAGTAATATTACTAGCAAAAGATGCAGAAGAAGAATACGGAATAAGAGATGCAAAAGGTACACTAGATCAAGTGAAAAATCCAATAAAGTGTGAAGATGTTGCAAATATAGATGATACATATGATAAATGTCAAATTAAATTCGATAAAGAAGGAAATGCAACAGTATTATTAAATGCAAATGAAAAAAGTAAATTTGGAAAAATTGGATGTGTAGGTACAAAAAGTAAAGTAGAATGTGATAATGGTGCAATGACACTTAGTAAAAAATGTACAACACCAGATAAACTTACAAATGGTTTAAAATTTGTAGATGGACAGTATACATATACATATAATGGAAGTACAGGTTGGAGTGTAGTACTAACAGATAAAACATCAACAGATCCAGTAACAACAGAATTATGTGGAACAATAAATGATAAACCGATAGTAAGTATGAATAATATGTTTAATGGAAGTAAAGCAACAAGTATAGATTTATCAAGTTTTGATACAAGCAAAGTGATAGATATGTGGGCTATGTTTCAATATAGTGCCGCAACAACATTAGATTTAAGTAGTTTTGATACTTCTAATGTAACAGATATGTGTAGTATGTTTTGGGGGAATAAAGCGACTGAAATAAAGGGTTTAGAAAATTTTAATACAAGCAAAGTAACAGATATGAGAGATATGTTTCAAGGAAGTGAAGCAACAAGTTTAGATTTAAGTAGTTTTGATACATCAAAAGTAACAACTATGAGTAGTATGTTTTGGAATAGTAAAGCAACAAAAATAAAAGGTTTAGAAAATTTTAATACTAGTAAAGTAACTGATATGAAGTGGATGTTTTATAAAAGTCGAGCAACCAGTTTGGATTTGAGTAGTTTCGATACAAGCAATGTAACAATTATGGCTCAAATGTTTTTAGGTAGTCAAGCAACAAGTATAGATTTATCAAGTTTTGATACTTCTAATGTAACAGATATGAGTTCTATGTTTAGGGAAAGTGCTACAACAATATTAGATTTATCCAGTTTTGATACAAGCAAAGTAACAGATATGAGTTCTATGTTTTCAGCAAGTAAGGCAACAACTGGATACGCTCGCTCACAGGAAGATGCAAATAGATTTAATGCAAGTAGTTATAAACCATCTGAATTAACATTTGTAGTTAAATCATAATAACTAAATGGGTTAGTAATAATCCATTTTTTTATTTTAAAATAATTGTAGTTTTTATCTACTTATTATATAATTATATAAGGTGGTAGTATGAATAATGTATATTCTTATACAAGAGATGAACTAGTAGATTATTTTTTATCTATTGGTGAAAAGAAGTTTAAAGCTGATCAGTTATTTGATTGGTTGTATAAAAAAAGATGTAATAATTTTGATGAAATGATTAATTTGAATAAGAATGTTATATCTCATCTTAAAAATGATATGTGTATTAATAGTATTACAATACTTAAGAAAGAAACTGGTGAAAATGTTATAAAGTACTTATTTTCTCTTTTTGATGGGGAGAAGATTGAAGCTGTTTTGATGTTTCATGATTATGGAATTAGTCTATGTATATCTACACAGGTTGGTTGTAATATGACATGTGCTTTTTGTGAGAGTGGAAGACTAAAGAAAAGACGTAATTTAATGGTATGTGAGATGGTTTTACAAATTCTTAAGATTGAGGATGATATAAATAAAAGAATAAGCCATATAGTATTAATGGGTATTGGTGAACCTTTTGATAATTATGATAATGTAATGAAATTTATTAAAATAGTAAATGATAGTAAGGGAATAGATATTGGTGCAAGACATATTACTATATCTACTTGTGGTATTGTTCCAAAGATTAAAGAGTTTACTAAGGAAAATACTCAGGTTAACTTGGCAATTAGTTTACATGCACCAAATAATGCTCTTAGAGATAAAATAATGCCAATAAATAAAGTTTATAATCTAGATATGCTTATACCTGCTATTAAAGAGTATATAAGTGTTACTAATAGAAGAGTTACTTTTGAATATATAATGCTAAAAGATGTAAATGATACACCTGAGTGTGCTCTTGAACTTGCTAAGTTAATCAAAGGAATGAATGCATATGTTAATTTAATCCCGTATAATGAAACTGAAAATATTTCATTTAAAAGAAGTGAAAATGTGAAAATTATGGAATTTTATGATATACTTAAGAAGAGTAATATAAATGTAACTATAAGAAAGGAATTTGGTGGTCTTCTTTCTGCTGCATGTGGTCAGTTAAGAAGTCATGGATAGGTGTATATTTATGAAAACATTTTATTTAACAGATGCCGGTAAAGTACGTGAGCATAATGAAGATAATTTGATAATATTGAAAAATAGTAATGATGAGTATTTACTTGCAGTAGCAGATGGTATGGGTGGTCATAAAGCTGGTGAAGTTGCTTCTAGTATTGCAATAAAATATATTGAAGATAATTTTAAAGACAGTTTTGGAACTAAACAGGATGCAATAAATTGGTTAAGAGAATCTGCTACAAATATTAATGATGCTATTTTTGCATATACAAAAGAACATGTTGAAAGTAAAGGTATGGGTACTACTTTGGTTGCCTCTATACTTACTAAAGAATATTTACTATTTGCTAATATAGGGGATAGTAGTGGTTTTGTTGTTAAGGATGATAAATTATTTAAAGTAACTAAAGATCATACACTTGTTAATTTATTAATATCTACTGGAGAATTAACTGAGGA
>ERZ827423.1637-NODE-1637-length-20886-cov-7.356104_pt1 | contig 20886 bp, 19 predicted proteins | sample MGYA00519775_ERZ827423 | MGnify/ENA primary metagenome ERZ827423 (study PRJEB31778, sample SAMEA3449296) | human gut metagenome | biome: human gut; feature: human-associated habitat; material: faeces | place: United Kingdom | collected 2010/2012 ...
TGCAGTATGTGGTGGCCCACGGCATCTCCAGTATGGTGGAGGGCAAGAAGGTCATAATCGGCAGCGCACACTTTGTCTTTGAGGACGAGGGCTGCCGCATCCCGGAGGGAGAACAGGCGAAATTTGACGCGCTGCCCGCCGCGTACTCCCACCTGTACCTCTGCATGGACGGGGAGCTGGCGGCGGTGATCTGCATCCACGATCCCCTGCGCCGGGAGGCGCGGGAGGCGGTAAGAGCGCTGCACGAGAGCGGCTTTGCCAACGTGGTGATGATGACCGGCGACAACCGCCGCACGGCGGAGGCTGTGGCTGCCGAGGTGGGCGTGGACGCTGTGTACGCCGAGGTGCTGCCGGAGGACAAGGCCGCATTTATCCGGCAGGAAAAGGCGAAGGGCCACACCGTTATCATGGTGGGCGACGGCGTCAACGACTCCCCTGCTCTGTCGGAGGCGGACGCGGGCATCGCCATCTCCACCGGCGCGGCCATCGCCCGGGAGATCGCAGACATCACCGTTGCCTCGGAGGATCTGTTTGCGCTGGTAACACTGCGCAGGCTCGGTGAGGCACTGATGGAGCGTATCCACGGCAGCTACCGCTTCATCGTGGGCTTCAACCTGACGCTGATCGCGCTGGGCGTGGCGGGTGTACTGCCACCTGCCACCTCGGCACTGCTGCACAACGGGTCCACCCTGGGCATCAGCCTGCGGAATATGACCGACCTGCTGGACGATGAAGAAAATACCCAAAAATAAACAAGCAAGTGAGGGAGCAGAGAGGCGGCAAGGTGCTTCTCTGCTCCTTGCAGATGCTGTGTTATTAGCGTTAGGGGGCGGATAAACGCGGAGCATAACAAAGCCCGTATCAGTTTAACTGGTACGGGCTTTGTTGAATAATATGCAAGCAGCTCACGCCGGACGCCTTACTGACTGGCGAAAACATCCAGACGCCAAGGGGGAGTTTTCTTGTAACCGACATGAGCCGGGAGCAGATGGAGGCCGCAGGCTATGGCTTCCACCATGAATCCGAGGACGGCAAGTACCTTATCATGGGGAACGGGACACAGGCGTTTGCCGTGGCGGTTGAACAGCCGCAACGGGAAAATCCCCTGCGTACCGCCGAGCTGTCCACCGAACAGAACGAAAACATGATTGACGGCATTATCAACAATACGCCGCCCGAACCGCAGCCGGAGGAACCCGAACAGCTATCCTTTGAGGATGTGGCGGCTGGTTCCGGCCAGACACAGGAGGAAACGCCGGGGGCCGAGCCTACACAAACGGCTGTCCGCTATTATCCCATCAATGAGGGAGCCGCCCGCCGCGCCAAGGAAGCCATCAGCTTTTCCGACTACCGGCCCGGCAGCGCCACGGCTGAATACCGGCACTATGTCGATCAGGCCGTGGAGATCGCGGAGCGCCAGAAAAAACGTGTAGAGCCGGAGTATCACGAAAAGATAGACCAGCTCCTTGATACCTACGCCCGCAAGTTAGCGGAGAACATGAACAAGGGCTATGAGATCACCGCCCGCGTTCCCTCTGTCCTGATTGCCGGGCCTGCGAATTTCCCGGTACGGGCAAAGGAAAAGCAGAACGCCGCCAGTGACCGCAACATGGAGGAATTTCAGTACATTCAGGGCCTACTTGATAAAATCCGCAGCACCGGCATGGGTGGAATCAGCGCCGACGATCCGCAGGCCGTTTCCAAGCTGGAAAAGAAACTGGAAAAGCTGGAAGCGTCACAAGAGCTGATGAAAGCCGTCAATGCCTACTACCGCAAGCATGGGACGCTGGATGGATGCCCCCACCTGACCGAAAAAGGCATTGAAAACCTGAAAGCGGATATGGCGTCAAGCTGGCACTATGAGAAAAAGCCGTTCCAGTCATGGCAGCTCTCCAACAATAACGCCGAAATTCGCCGGTTAAAGGGCCGGATTGAGGAATTGACCCGGCACAAGGAGGCGGCCTATGTAGGCTGGGAGTTTGAGGGCGGCACCGTGGAGATCAACCGGGAGGCCAACCGCCTGCAAATCTACTTTGAGGGGAAGCCGGATGCCACTGTGCGCGACGAGCTGAAAAGCAACGGTTTTCGCTGGTCGCCCAAGGCCGAGGCATGGCAGCGGCAGCTAAACGATACCACTATCCGCGTCACTGACCGTATCAAGTGCATCCAGCCCCTTTCTGGGGAAAAGCCCAGCGCCTTGCAGCTTGCGGCCCGCAGGGAGAAAGAAAAGCCCTCCATCCGGGCGCAGCTCCAAGCGTCAAAGGCAGAACAGGGCCAGAAGCCACCGGCGCGGGAAAAATCAAAGGGATTGGAGGTGGAGTAAATGCAGAAGTTTGAAAATGTGGATGTTCTGGCCGCGCTGGAACAGATCATGCGACAGCATACCGCCTTTTATCAGAATGACTTTGACATTGACAAAAGCATTATCCATCGGGACGCCGCCAGCGATCAGGCCGTGGATAAGGCCCTGCTTTGGATGTCCCGGCCCTCTGGGACATACTGTTTTCGGGAGCGTGACGTTTTCCTGAAAGGCACCCGGCAGCACAACACATGGAAGTTCTATGGAGAACAGACCCGTGACAAGATACTGGCCTATGCGGTGGAGTTGACCGGCACACAGGGCGGCACCATCCGGGGTAATCTCTATGAGCTGGACTATCAGCAGCATTTCCGGCACGTCGTTGAAGCCTCCCAGCCGGTGAGCGTGAACCGGCTCTTTTATGAGCATGGAACCCGTGACATCCCGGATGGCCAGTATTTTGACGGAAGCCCTGACCGGGTGTTGGGAAATTTCCTGCGGTATGAGGCCCAGCCCCATGACCCGGCTGTGCTGCAGGAGGCGCTACAGCAGGAGCAGCACGGACGAGAGCAGGCAAGGCCGGGGGATTTCAAGGCCCATATCACCGCTTTGCACGACAGCCGGATTGAAACCGAGGCACAACGCATCGTGGATAAGCTGAAAGATCTGTCTGCACCCAACAGCCCCAACAAGACGCATTTCATGGTGGAGATTTCACCGCACTTTGACGCGCTGGCCTCCACCAAGGACAATGACCGGCTCTTTGCCATGCTGCCCTATAAGTCCCTGTGCTTTACCGGCATAAAAGACCGGCACGGGGTATATGCCATGATCGGCAAGGACGAGCGCCGGGACGTATCAATACGCAGGCCCCGGCCCTCTATCCGCAAGCAGCTCACCGACAGCAAACAGGCCGCCAGCCTGAAAAAGGCGGCAGCCAGAACCAAGAAAAACGAATTGGAGGTATGACAAATGCACTTTACCGTGGAAGAAGAAAACCTGATCTGTATGTACCACAACGCTGACCGTCGTAGGATGATAAGTAAGATCACCGCCGCGCTGCCGGATATGGACGAGGGTATGCAGGCGCTGGCCCAGCAGACCCTTTCCAAGCTGGAACGCATGACGGATGCCGACTATGATAGCCAGAAGTTCCAGTTCACCGATGAATAAGTAAAGCAGACGCCGGGCATGGCGGCCATGTGGCCGCTTGCGTCCGGCGTCTTTTATTAGCAATCAGTCCAAGATTCCATTTGAGAAAAGATAAGTTTTATACCATCAGCATCGATAGGCATAGATTCCTTGAAATATTCATCGTATACTTCTTGTTTGAGTTCTGAATCGACTAGGACATTAGATATGTGGCACAGCGAGTCTGTGCTCAACTTAATAATTACCTCGTTTACAAGGCTATCAACGTATGCGTGAAGATGTTCTCCGAGGTCTTTCAAGTCACTTGGCTTTTTTCCTGAATGAACTATTGAATTTCGTGCACGATAAATACGATACAAATGCCATGAGATTCTCTGCGCATAACGATCAGTTAGATTATTAAGTTCATTTCGTGTTTGACAGTCGTCATGTAAATTGAGCATCCTAGTCCGTAATACAGGATAATTCACCAAACAATCAACAAAAATATCCAACTTCTCAGAATATTTCGGCAATAGAATCAAGCATGCTATTTTTTCATAATCTTTTGCGCCATCCGTAATACTCTCAATTAACGACCTGTATGCATTTGCTGAATGATAGATGTCATCCCTAGAATAACCACAGCGCAACAATTCAGGTATGAAGCATCGAATAGCCCGTTCGATTTTGCGCTTTTGATTATTCTGAGGGACTATATGTTCTATGTACTCTTTTGTCCAAGTCAAATAGTGGTCAGCGACAGCGTGACATAGATACTCCATGGTTTGCTGTCGTTTATCTGGAAACCTATTTATCCTATTAACAATTTGCTGAATTCTATCTTCACCTAATTTATATTGTATAACAATATCATTTTTGAACGAATGAGAAAATTCATTATACACTTCTTCTAGGTGATATGGTTTTGCTGCACCATGACATATCCTTAGATATTCATCAATAAGTCTAGATGTGTTAAGAAGTGGCGCACGATAGATATCAACGGTCATATAATCCAGCATTTCAACAATTCGCTGAGCAAAAAATAGGAAGCCATCATGCTCATATTTTTCATTCCAAGAAACACTAATTTGAGCTATCATAATTTTCGCCCTCCAATGACAATTATATACATATAATACCATGAATACAGCAAAAAATCTATCAAGAATGCAGAAGCTACATCTGTCGTTCTTTCTTTTTTTGCCCATTTCTACGCATTTAGAATAGCGTTTCGGCGGGTATATGATAAATCATCCCACCACCCCACCGACCATGCAGGAAAAGCCCCGGAATACCGGGCGTTTTAAGGCCCTAAATGCGTAGATTGCCAGTACCTTTTCCGCTGTCGTTCTGCCTCTTTGCGGCGGCGCATCCGTTTGGCGCAGGCTGGGCAGTATTTAGCCCGGTTGGACTTCGGCATAAATACAGCGTCACACTCGGAGCAGCGTTTTACCTCGTCCCGGTCTTTGGTGATCTCGGCACACAGGGCCGCATCCAGCGGGAGGACAGCAGCCCGGAACCACCGGCATAGCAGCGAATAGGAAATGCTCTGAACACAAACACATTCTTCGCCATCGTCCAGCAGCAGACAGTTCCCGTCACAGTAATTGCAGCACTCCCGCACCAGCTTCCGAGCCTTGCAATATGAAAAAAAGATTGCCGAGTACAGCAAAGGCATTCGTGAGCTATACATGGATAAAGTCAAGGGCCTTATATCCGAAAGTGACTTTGTGGAATTGTCGAAAGACTTTACTACGGAAAAAGAACGTTTAGAGCGTGTGATGATCGACGGCCAGAAGCAGCTTGCAGAAATTGAAGAACGGATTGCCGTTGGTGATAATCGTCGTGAACTGATCGAACAGTACACCAATCTGGAACACCTGACACGGGAGATCGTTGAAATTCTGATTGACTATATCGTAATAGGCAAGCGGATTCCCGGAACAAAGGATGTTCCCATCGAAATTCACTGGAATTTCTGATAACCGTCCTAAAGATGGGACTGAAACGAACCAATCAACCTAAAATGTTGTTCTTATATGATTGCAGCAAAAACGACGACCTGCGCCAATTTGGGTATTGGTTTGGCGAGAGAAGGAAAGCGCGTGCTGCTGGTGGACTGCGATCCGCAAGCCAGTCTAACACTCAGCTTGGGATGGAGGAAACTGGAAAGTCTGTCAGTGACACTGGCTACGCTCATGGGCAGAGTTCTTCAGAAACAGCCTGTTCATGCCGAAGAAGCGATTCTGCATCATGCGGAAGGGGTGGACCTGATTCCCGGCAGCATTGCCTTATCCGGCTTGGAAGCGTCGCTGGATACACGGCAGAATGTGCTGAAACGGGTGCTGGACGATTGCAGAAAAGACTACTCCCATGTGCTGCTGGACTGTATGCCGTCGCTGGGCATGATGACGATCAACGCACTTGCGGCGGCAGACAGCGTGCTGATTCCGACCATACCGCATTATTTGTCGGTAGATGGACTTGGTAAGCTGATGGAAAGCATCGGCAGGATGCGTCGGGGGTTAAATAAGGGATTACGAGTTGAAGGAATTCTCATTACAATGGCAAGCCGGACGACGTATGCCCGTGAAATCAGCGAATTGCTTCGGACACAGTACGGAACGAAGATTAAAGTGTTTGATACCGTAATCCCGCACTCCATCAGGGCGGCGGAGTGCAGCGCCGAAGGGAAAAGCATCTTCGCGTATGATCCGAAGGGTAAGGTCGCTCAGGCGTACAATGCGCTGACGAAAGAGGTGATTCAACATGAAAAGCAGCGCCAGAAACATCGAACTGAAATCGCTCGATGACCTTTTTTCGACGGAAGAAAGCAGAGCAGATGCCCAGCGGGAAAAGGTGCAGGAAATCCCGTTGGGTGAGCTGCATCCGTTCAGAAATCATCCCTTCAAGGTTAAGGACGATGCGGCGATGCAGGACACAGTAGACAGTGTGCGCGAGTATGGCGTACTTGTCCCCGCGATTGCGCGTCCTGATCCTGACGGCGGCTATGAGCTGATCGCTGGTCACAGGCGGCATCATGCTTCCGAACTGGCAGGCAAGGAAACCATGCCGGTTATCATTCGCGACCTCGACGACGATGCCGCTACGATCATCATGGTGGACAGCAATTTGCAGCGTGAGGAGCTGCTGCCGAGTGAACGGGCTTTTGCCTATAAAATGAAGCTCGAAGCACTCAAACATCAAGGCGCACGGACAGATTTAACTTCTGTCCAACTTGGACAGAAGTTGAGTGCTAGAGATCAAGTGGCAAAAGCTGCTGGAGAAAGTGCGATTCAAATTCAACGATTTATTCGTCTGACAGAACTGATTCCTGAAATCCTGGACATGGTGGATGAACACAAAATTGCGCTTAACCCTGCTGTTGAGTTATCCCATTTGAAAAAGGAGGAGCAGACACTTCTGCTTGAAGCGATGGACAGCGAACAGGCAACGCCGTCGCTTTCTCAGGCACAGCGGTTAAAGAAATTCAGCCAGCAGAAGATGCTTTCCCTTGACGTGATGCGGGCAGTCATGAGCGAAGAAAAGAAAACCGACCTTGATCGGGTGACACTGAAAAACGAAACGCTGCGCAAGTATTTTCCGAAATCCTACACGCCAAAGCAAATGGAAGATACCATTATCAAGTTGCTGGAAGGCTGGTATAAAAAGCGGCAGCTTTCGCAGGAACGGTGATGAATCATAAGTGCTTGCGAAATCATAAGCGACGTGATAAAATAAACTTGAAATAGAGCATGGACGGATGAAATGATGGCTCAAAGGAGAGAAAAAACATGTCCATTCAGGATACGGCAACCAAACAGTATGTTTCGGAAGCGGAAGTGTTTGCGGACGCTTTTAACTACTTGATTTACGATGGCGAACAGGTGATTAAGCCGGAACAGCTGACCGATATGGATACAACGCAGTATGTGATTCCATATCATGAGGATGAGAAAGGCAAGCCGGAAGCGGCGCAGAAATACCGCGATACGCTTAAAACGCTGGCGGTTAAAACGGATGATCGGTACACCTATCTCGTGCTGGGAATAGAGAATCAGAGCCATGTGCATTATGCCATGCCGGTTCGCAACATGCTATGCGATGCCATGCAGCTCGAAAAGCAGGTGCGTGATCTGGCAAGCCAGCATCGTAAGGAAGGAAAAAATGGTACATCGGAAGAATATCTTTCTGGTATGAGGAAGGAAGATCGGCTTTCCCCCGTGATTACGCTGGTCATTAACTTTGGCGGAAAGAAATGGGATGCGCCGCTCAGCCTGCGCGAGATGTATGGCGAGCAGCCCGAAAAAGTCCTTCCGTTTATTCAGGACTATAGGGTTTTCATGATTGACCCGATGGAGATGAGCGACAATGACCTTCAGAAGCTGAACAGCAGTCTGCGTGAAGTGCTGGCGTATATTAAATACCAGCGGGATAAGGCACGGATGGAAAAACTGCTGAATGAGGATTCAAAGTTCAGCTGTCTGGAAACAAACGCGGCACTGGTCATCAATGCTATGACGAATGCGGGAATTGCGATTGACCCGAACAAGGAGGTTGTAAATATGTGTGAAGCGATTCGACAAATGGTTGATGAAGGAATCATGCTGGGCGAGAAGCGCGGCGAAGAACGTGGCGAGAAGCGCGGCGAAATGCAGAAGACACTCGCTATTGCTCGTCGTATGCTTGAAAAAAACTACCCCATAGAGCAGGTTGTTGATCTAACAATGCTGACAAAGCAGGAAGTTGAAGAATTGAGCAAAACAATCAAACAGTAAAAGCTATGCTCAAGTGCTTTGAAGGTGAAAATACGAGTATGTGTGAAGCGATTCGACAAATGGTTGATGAAGGAATTTCTATGGGACAAAAACAAGGAAGCCTGAATGAAAAAATGACTATTGCTCGTCGTTTGCTCGAACTGAAAATGCCTGAAGAACAGGTGATTAGTGTAACTAAGCTGACAAAGCAGGAAGTCGAAGAATTGAGCAGAACGATCAAGTCGTGAAATGTAATGATAATTAAGTGAATATGAAAAACTGTTCGCCGAAAAAAGCGGGCAGTTTTACGTTTCTACGAAGGTAAATAAACCTTAGATCATCCAAATTGGAATAATATAGTTTTCTTTATCGATGGCACCAAGAGCGGGCTTCATGCAAAGGATAGCCCCTTTTCCGCGAGGAGTGGAAGCTTTATCGAGCAGAGAAAATACTTTTGTCAGTTCGCTGCCGGGATTGGCAGTTTTTTTGATTTCAAGAGGATTTAGGATACCGTCATGCTCCAGTACGATATCAATTTCCTTGGCATCTTTATCCCGGTAATAGTACATGAAAGGCTCTTTTCCACTATTCAAATAGGTTTTTGCAATTTCAGAAACAACGTAATTTTCCAGAATTGCGCCGTTCATAGCACCAGCTTCGAGCGTTTCGGCATTACTCCATTTTGTTAGATAGCAAACCAACCCGGTGTCGTAAAAATAGAGTTTAGGTGTTTTTACAAGACGTTTGAGCAGATTGTTCGAGTAAGGATGAAGATAAAAGATCAAGCCGAGCGTTTCCAAAATGCCGAGCCAGTTTTTGGCTTGCTGTTGGTTGATGTCGGCATCTTGCGCGATATCGGCGACATTTAACATCTGACTGCAACGAGCCGCAACAGAGGTGATAAAGCGAAGAAATTTCAAAGAGTCAATGGAATCAGAAAGATCTTTAACATCGCGTTCAATGTATGTGCTGATGTAACTGCTATAAAAAATCTGGCTGTTACTGACAGAACCACTGAGCAGCGCAGGCATGGAACCTTTGAAGATACGCTCAAATAGGGCATGCGCATCGGCGGCTTGCCGGTGCTTTGCACGCTCAGTCAGACTTTCAAGATCAACAGTGAAGGGAGTGACGGATTCGCCGCAACTTTTCGCTTGCGTTAAGCTGGTCATAGACAAGACTGCAACACGTCCTGCGAGGGACACATGAATGCCCTGCAACGACTTGAAGATATGTGAACTGGTTAGCCAGAAAGAACCGGGTGTGTGATGTTGATCGACATAGATTTTGATGTATGTGAATAATTCAGGCGCATATTGAACTTCATCAATCAAGATGGGTGGTTTGTGGAGCTGCAAAAAAAGTTCGGGATCGCTTTTTGCTAAGGCTCTTTCACTCAAGTTGTCAAGCGTTACATAGCTGCGCTCGGAACCTTCCATCAGTTTCATCAGCATGGTGGTTTTACCGACTTGACGCGGTCCCGCGAGAAGTATGACAGGATATTCCAGTGTCACTTCTTGAACGATTTTCTCTAAATTTCGCTTGATATAAGGCATGTAAAGCACCTCTGTTGGTTAATTTACGAATAGGTATAGAGATAAAACAAAAAACGACGCATATTGAAACGTCGTTTTGAAGTTAATCGTCGGATTCGATCAATGCAGGTTGATATTCGGGAATAAAGAAACAGCAGGTACATAGAACTGGAACTTTAGATTCAGAGGCGATCCAATTCAGTTCAGATTTTAAAATGGCGGATTGGTTAAAAGGAGAGTTATTGTTGAGAGAATGGGTTAAATAGAGCGCTTTTTCGATGTTTTGATGAATGACAATGTTACAAGTTTTACGGTTTGATGCACAAAGTTGATAGTTTTTTGCATATTTTTCGTTCTGCACACGCTGTTTATAGGCTTTGCGCCTCAATTCATCCATAGAAGCAAAGCGCTCGTCATAGTTAGCATCCGGAAGTGATTTGAGGTGATAAAATGATTCAACCATTGGATAGTTCAGATATAGCTTTCCCATGTCGGAAGATTCATGAAAAAAATCGATCATTTTACGGATTTTATCAGGAGAAAAACCGGTGTCTTGAGGATCGAGATCAAAAACAAGATAAATATCAGAGTAATGTTCATCGAAGATGTATGCATGGTCTGGATTTTTATCTCTTGATTTAAGAAGAAGCAATAGATCAAGATTTTCAGGATCGTCGCCAGAATCAAAAAAATCCTTATATAGTCTGTAAATATTGGTACAATATGGGATGATTTCATAATCTATATTCAGATTATAGACAGTAAGCAGCCGACACATTACAGCTATATCTGCTTTTTCTCCTTCGACTAGAAGAAGTATTTTTCGTTTAGACATCAAATTCACCACTCATATACAGCTTTTCGAGGTTGTGCCCAGCACGGAGTTCACGCTTTGTTGCATTAGCAAATGATGTGAGTCTACCGTCTGAAAGAATGAAATAGCAGTCTGGACGCATAATGCGATTAGAAAGCAGATTGGTATTGTGTGAAGTAAGAATTGCCTGACAGTGCGGCATTTTCTCAATCAATTTGACAATGGTTTCAGATAGTTCGTAGTGATAATAGGCATCGAATTCATCAATAAACATAAGGGAAATATCCGGGCAAGTTTCAGTAAAGTAGAAATAGGTGTAAAGAGCACGCGTTCCACTTGATGCAACCATAAAAAACGGAAGAGGGGAAGGCGTATCAAAATAAAGTTTTTTCTTTCCTTCCGGTGTGGTTTTTGCGACGAGGTTTTCTTCTACGCCGGCAACGTGTAGAAAATCTTCAAGTTTCTTAATACGGTCTCCTTCAAAAATAAAGTCATAGTAATCAGAACTTCTTGATTTATAGCCAATGTAGCGATTTTCGTCGAGAGAACGAAACCAAAGCATGTGGGAAATAAAAGACATCATCTGATAAAGAGGATGATTGTCTGGCAAAGCAGAGTTTGTGATGGCATATTTGAGCAGTGAATCGCTGCCTCTGAAGTTCAGGTTGAGAGTAGGAATTAGCTTTTCGAGTCCGGATAAATTTCCCCGTTTCTCAGCATAATTGTATTCAAATAGCAGATCATCATTAAGAATAACACGTTCATATACCAAATCTTGATTGCCATTTTTACGGTATAAATAATCAATTTGATAAGGAGTGAAAACAAAAACATATCGGAATTCAGCAAATTCGAGTTTTGATTCGGAATTGAGATAAAAGTTGTATAACCCAGGTGTGACATTGTTTGTAGTCATGTGGGAGACAATGTCAAATAAGGCAAGCCCAAGGTTGGATTTGCCAGAAGCGTTTTTTCCGTATACAATCAGTTTTTGAAGAAGATTGTTACAGATACAGTTTTCGTTGAACTGATAATTCTTAACATCGGAAAAGTCAATTCGAATAGGAGAAAGAAAATTTTTAAAGCCTGATACTTCAAAAAGTTTCAGCATGTATAATCACCCTTTCAAGAACATTCTAAACGAGATAAATCTGAGTGTCAATAGGAGTCCGTAAAAAAATTACGGATATTTCAATAAAAGTATAGGCAGAAGCAAGATGAACTATGCGGCGTTTTTGACGAAGGGAGGTGAAACGCAATGACCGTAGTCTTTCGAGTTGTCAAAACCAAAAACTACACGATGATGTCCAATCAGCATTTGAAGGATAAACGCCTGACGCTCAAAGCAAAAGGGCTGATGTCGGTGATGCTGTCCCTGCCGGAGAACTGGGATTATACGCTGCGGGGGCTGTCGGCAATCAGCAAAGAGGGCGTGGACGCGATCAGCGAAGCCGTCAAGGAGTTGGAGCGTTCGGGCTATGTGATCCGAAATCGAAAACGGGACGAGCGCGGACGGCTGAGCGGGACGGAGTACCTGATCTACGAGGACTGCCACATGAACAGCCAGCCTGCGCAGGACGCACCTGAGCCGGAAAAACCAAAACGGGAAAATCCAAGACTGGAGAATCCGGTTCAGGAAAAGCCTGTGCAGGAGAATCCAAAGCAGGAAAAACCTGAACAGGAAAATCCCGCACAATTAAATACGAATAGATCAAACACGAATTCAGAAAAAACGTATCCACCAAATACTCAGGGAGAAAATCCTTATCCATCAATCCATCTCAGGGAAAGGCAGGAAGATGTTGCGGCGATTCGGGACAGCGTGCGGTCGCAGATCGGGTATGACTGCCTTGTCACGCCGTATAACCGGGATCGGATGGATGAGATCGTCGAGCTGATGGTGGAAATCCTCTGCACCGGCAGGGAAACAATCACGATTTCCGGGGCGGAGTATCCCGCCGAGCTGGTCAGAGAGCGGATGCGCAAGATCAACAGTATGCACATCGAGTACATCTTCGGCTGTCTTGAGCAGAACGCGAGCCGTGTCCGCAACATCAAGAAATATCTGCTGACCACGCTGTTCAATGCACCCGCGACGATGGGCAATTACTACGACGCTCAGGTGCGATACGACCGGCGAAAGCGGGAGGAAGATTATGAAAACTGGCTCGATGAGCTTTAGAAGGGAGTGGTGTCCATGAAAAACGATTTTCAATTCGCCTGTGAACTCGAACCCATTGACCGATTTCCCGGCTGCATGAGCAAAGACGACCTGCTTGAGAACCTGCTGCGGCAGGATACGCAAGCAGGTTTTCTTTTGCCCGAAAAGCGGACGGAAACCGCGCTTCGGGTGATGCAGCTGGAGCAGGAAGCCGAGCAGCGGACGTGCGAGATCAGCGGCGGCTGGTTTCCCAGACGGGTGCTGTTCTTCGCCGTGCCGCCGGTGGACGGAAAAGCCTGCCAGCTCTGCGCGTTGACGCAGATTGAATCCGGCAGGTGTTACCTGTTTACGCCGGACTGTACCCCGATTCTGGTCTACGCCATACAGGGCAGGAAGCTGTACTGCCTGTGAGAAGGGAGGAACATCATGAAGCAAAAACATGCGGATTCGCCCTCAGCTTTTCTTGCGGCGGCAATGGCTGTGACGGGCGCGGCAATGCTGCTCTGCCCGCTCATCGGGCAGAACACGGAAATGAATCGGAGCGCGGCAGAATATGACGACCTGCGCGTTCAGCTCAAAAGCGAGGAACCGGCGCAGGCAACGGACGCGCCTGCACAGGATAAAAGTGCCCTGCGCGTACTGCTTGGTTTCCCAGGCGCAACGCAAGAACCGCTTGAACTGCCCAAAACGGATGAATCCCCGCCTGAAATCGACATCGGGACAGGAGCAGACTTTGCGGCGTGTTTGGCACAGAACAACGATTTCATCGCGTGGATCAGGATTCCCGGCACGAACGTGGATTATCCCGTCGTCTGGACGGACGACGCCGAGCATTACCTGCATCATACGTTCACAGGAAAGCAGGGCGCGGCGGGAACGCTGTTTTCGCTGATGAAAACGGATTACAGCATCCCCAGCCGCAATATCGCTATTTATGGGCATCATCTCAAATCCACCGGCGAGAAGATGTTCACGTCGCTCGTGCGGTACAAGGATGCGGATTACTATGCCGGACACGAAACCGTGCTGCTCGATACGCTGTATGAAAGCGGATCATACCGCATTTTCGCCGTGCTGAATTTTCACAGCAGCGAGTGGGACGCTTCACAGGCGGATTTTGAAAGCGACGCGGCATTTCTGGAATTTATCCGATACGCCCGGCGGAACGCACTGTACGACACGGGCGTGACGGTCGGCGCGGAGGATTCCATTCTCACGCTGATAACATGTGACCGAAGCTATGGCGGCAAAGCGGGACGGCTTGCAGTCGTGGCTGTACTTGAAAAAAGCAGGAGGAACTTATGAAACACAAAATCAAACGTCTTTTGTCTTTGCTGCTGTCGCTGACGATGCTGACGGCGGCTCTGCCTACGTCGATATGGGCGGAAGAAACGGAGTTTGCTCAAGCAACAGGCGCGGAAGCAGAGCTTCCGAACGAGCCGGTAGAAACAGCCGAGCCGGAACCGTCGGTTGAATCACCGGAAGCAACAGGCGAGCCGGAGCTTCCAAGCGAGCCGACGGAACTGCCGTCGAAAATCGAAACGCCGGAGGGCACGGCAGAGCCGACCCCGCAGGTTACCGAAGAACCCCTGCCAACGCCCGAACCTGAAGCGGCGTATCAGGCGGGCATGTTCGTTCTCGTCACGGAAAATACGCGCGTGTTTTCGGATGTGGATGAAACGGCGGACGAGGCAGACGGCGAGTTGTACGACGGCAGTTTTGTCCGCACCGCAAACGTCCGGGTGGAAGAAGTCCGGCAGGACGGCATGGGGCGAACATGGCTGCTGGTGCGCTATCTGTACGGCGAGGAAGAACCTGATGGGGAGATGGCGTGGACGGACACGGCGACAGTTTGGGTGATGGCAGAGGAAACCCAGCCGTCCGATGCGGCAGATTATGACGTGACGGCTTACGCCTTCCCGTTTACGCCGGTGGAGCTGTACGCGGCGAATAACCCGCCGAGATTGCAGACGCTCAGCGGCAACACAGGCGAGTTTTACGCGGGGCAGACGGTATACGCCTATTCCGTGCATGACGACGTGCAGATTGCGTCGCTCAAAAACTATGGCGCAATTTACGCCACTCAGCATTACATCAACGAACATGTGGTCTACTGTCTTGAGCATACGATGAACAGCCCCGGCATCAAAGACAACCCGGAAGGACCGTATAAGGTCGTCGATCTGGCGCAGTACGGGCAGACAGCAGGCTACTCCGGCATCATATACAGCGAAAAGACAATGCACGCCATCGGCTGGGTGCTGCGGCACACGTTCCCCTACATGGGACTTGACCGTTATGAGGATGAATGTCTGGAATGGTCGAGAGCGGCGGGGCAGTTCGCCATCCGCGAGGTCATCAAACAGCTGGAAGGTTCACAGTATGTCCGCGATTATTGGCGTATGGATGATTTTTACCGCGCAACAGGTCAAGCGCCCAAGGAATATCTCGAATATGCACGTTGGCTGGCGGCAAACGCCCTGACCTATGCGCAAATGACCGGCGAAATCACGGTGTCGAATGTGTCCGTATCCGTCGCCAACGGCGTATGCACCGGCACGGCGACGCTGACCACGGACGCGCCGCGCATCCGCATCCGCCGCTCGGTCGGAACGATTACCGGCTATACGGGCGGCGAGGACGGCACATACGTCTATCTGAACAGCGGCGACACCATTACCGTTTCCCAAGCAGGAAGCGGTTTTTCTTTTACCGCGGAATCCGTTTCGACGGAGGAGCTGGAAGCCAATTTTCTGGTCGCCGTGCCGGATGCGAATGTGCAGAAGGTCGTCATTCCGCAGCGGGGATCGCCGTATCCGCTCAAGTCCACGGAAATCCGCTTTGATATGCCGAACGGCGCACTGGTCGTGACTAAGACGGATGCGGCAAGCGGCGCGGTGCTGGCGGGCGCGACGTTCGAGCTGACGAACGCTTCCGGCACAGTTGCGGCGACGCAGACCACAGGCGCGGATGGTGCGGCGCACTTTGATAACCTTCCGGCAGGAAATTATACCGTGCGCGAAATCAACGCGCCGACGGGATATCTCGTCGCTGTGCCGGATAGTCAGAGCGTGACCGTCACGGCAGGCGAAACGACGGGCGCGGCGTTCGCGGATGAACGGATTCAGGGCAGAATCCGTATCGCCAAGACGGACCGCCTGACGAAAGAACCATTGGCAGGCGCGGAGTTCACCATCATACGCACAGACGGAACGGGAATGCCCATCGTGCTGACCACCGACGTAAACGGCAATGCCGAAACGGACTGGCTGGATTATGGGCGGTATCGCGTGACGGAGAGCAAAGTTCCCGCGCACTATGAAACCAGCGGCTTTTCAACCGAAATCGACTGCACGGAAAACGGAAAGACCTATCTCATCGAGGCCGAAAACGAGCCGACGAAGGGCTTCATCCAGATCGTCAAGACCGACGCGCTGGACGGCAGACCGATTGAAGGCGTGCAGTTCGATATCGTGGACGCGGGCGGCAACGTTGTCGGCACAATGACCACGGACGCAAACGGCGCGGCAACGTCGCCTGCATTGTTCAAGGGACAATATACCGTGCGCGAGCATGAAAACCCGACGGGCTATGTGGCGGAACTGGCGCAGCAGGACGCGGCGGTGAATCCGGACGAAACGACATATCTGGGCGCGAGCAATCAGCCGATTCAGGGCAGGATCAGGATCGTCAAGCGGGATCAGCTCACAAAAGAGCTGCTGGCAGGCGCGGAGTTTACCGTCACGCGGCTCAGCGGTCTGCCATCCCATCAAGGAGCGGGCGACGGCGAGGTGGTCGCGGTCATTACGACGGATGCGGACGGCGTTGCCGAAACCGGCTGGCTGACGTGGGGAACCTACCGCGTGACGGAAAGCAAAGTGCCGGAGCATTTCGTGGACGCGGGCTTTTCAGCGGATATCGTCATTGACGAGGAAAACTTCAAAACCTGCGAGCTGGAAGTCGAAAATGAGCCGACCAAAGGCTTTATCCGCCTGACCAAAACCGACCGGGCAAACGACAACCCGATTGCGGGCGTGAAGTTTGATATCTATGAAAACGACGAATACGGAAATGCGCTTGTCAGCAGCATGACGACCGGCGTGGACGGCGTGGCAATCTCCGAGCCGCTGCGCAAGGGACGCTACATCGTGCGCGAGCATGGCGCGACAAAGGGCTACGTTTTTGAAGAAATCGCGCTGGATGCGACGGTCAAACCCGACGAAACGACCGACCTTGCGGCGACGAATCAGCCCGTTCGGGTCAAAATCAAGATTTATAAGCGCGATAAGGACGAATATGCAGGCGATAACCCCAACAGCAAAAATCGAAAGACCCTGCCCAGACAGGCGAGCATCGACCCGCCGAAATCGCGCGGCGACGGCGAGCTGACCGGCGCGGTCTTTCAGGTGCTGGCGGGCGCGGCAATCAAAGACAGACAGGGCAACGTTCTGTTCAAAAAAGGCGATACCGTCGTGGATTTGCTGACGACGGCGGGCGAGGATGCGAGTGCTGCAACGGGCGAGTTGTGGCCGGGGCTGTATGAAATCGTGGAGTTGACCCCGCCAAAGGGCTATCATCCGAGCGAAAAACACATCTTCGTCGATACAGTCAGCGCCGCAGGGCAGTCTGAAGAAGCCGTCGTGGAATATGAAGGGCTGAAAACCAACACCATCCGGCTGGGAGCACAGGCTATCGTCAAGATTTTAGGCGACGACTACGACGACCCTGCCCCGGATCGCGTCGAGCAGCCGGAAGCGGGCGCAGAGTTCAACGTGTATCTCAAAAGTGCGGGCAGCTATGAAAACGCGCGTCCGTTTGAGCGCGATCATCTGGTGACGAATAAGCGCGGATACGCCAAGACCAAGGCACTGCCCTACGGCATCTATGTGCTGGAGCAAACGAAGGGCAAAGAGGGCTATGAAATCAAAGGCGCGATTGAGTTTGAAATCGACGGGACGGAGGATATTCAGAACCCGCCGCCGCTGACACTCAGCGACCGACCGATTCTCTACCGCCTTCGTATCCTCAAGACGGATCGCGAAACGGGCAAGACCGTCACGCTGGCGCATACGTCGTTTAAGCTCAAGGACGCAAACGGCGAAACGGTGCGCCAGACGGTGCATTATCCGACCGAAAAGGAGATCGACACGTTCACCACGGATGAAACGGGCGGCGTGACCCTGCCGGAAACGCTCAGGTGGGGTTTGTACTACATCGAGGAGATTTCCGCGCCGGAAGGATACCTGATTCGGACGGAATCTCTGCCCGTGATGATCGGGCATGACGGCGACGAACCCGGGCAGACGTATGAACTGAACATCGAAATGCAGGATGAGCCGGTCAAGGGACAGATTCTCGTGAAAAAGACTGGCGATAGGCTCGTCGGTTTTGAAACCGTGGACGCATACGGCTATGCGGTGCAGAAGCCGGTCTATGAACAGCGGAATCTGGCAGGTGCGGTCTTTGAACTGCGTGCCGCAGAGGAGATCGTCGGCAGGGACGGAACGGCGTGGTACGGCGAGGGCGAGCTGGTCGATACGATCATCACGACGGCGGGCGGCGAGGATGCGTCCAAACTTCTGCCGCTGGGCAGATATACGCTGACCGAGGCCCAAGCGCCGGAAGGATACGCGCCGGATGATGCGCCGCGCGAAATCGAGCTGGCGTATGCGGACGATCAGACCCCGCTGGTGAAGATCCGCGTGGAGGTTGGCAATACCTATCTTCCCGCCGCTATTACGCTGCACAAAGAAGCCGAAGTCATTCGCACGACGGAAGCAAACGGTGAAGTGCTGCGGACGCTGCACAGCGAGCCGGGCGAAGGCTTTGTGTTCGGGCTGTTCAGCGAGCGGGATATCCATGAAAACGGCGTGACCCTGCTGGCAGATACGCTTGTGGCTGTCGGCATGACCGATGAAAACGGCAGGCTGACGTTTGACGGCACATTTCCGCATGGCGACTACTATGTGCGCGAGCTGCAAGCCAAGACAGGCTGGAAGCTCAATCCAAACCGTTTTCCGATTACGCTTGAGCCGGGCGGCGACGCGGTAATCCGCGTCGAGCTGGCGCAGCCCATCTATGACGAGCTGGTTTATACGCCCGTGACGCTGACCAAAACCGATATCACCGGCGCGAAAACCGTTCCGGGCGCACAGATCGAGGTCAGAAACGAGCAGGGCGAAATGATTTACCGCGCTACGACCGATGCGAACGGCGAAATCCCGGATATCCCCGTTACGCCGGGAACATACACCTTCCGCGAAATCCTTGCGCCGAGCGGCTATGCGCTCAATGAAGCCGAAACACGCTTCACGGTGGACGCGCAGGGAAATATCACGGGCAACACGATGCTGCGCAACGACTATACACGCGTACAGCTCCGCAAGCAGGACGAAAACGGCGTGCCGCTTTCCGGCGTGGAATTTGCGCTGGTTACGGAAACAGGCACACGCCTGACGACTGCCGTTTCGGACGCAAACGGGTTGGTGACGTTTGAGAAAATCCCGTATGGAAGATATACCGTCGAGGAAACCCAGCCGCTCCCCGGCTATTTCAAAACCGCCGTGCATGTCCATCTGACGGTGGACGGTACGTTTGTCAACCCGAACGAGCCGCTGGAAACCGTCACCAATACGCCGATGCGCCTTGCGTATAAGAAGGTGGATACATCCGGCAGACCGCTTGCGGGCGTGGAGTTCAGCCTGATGAACGCCGCAACCAACGTCGTGACCGAGGTGGCGACGAGCGATGAAAACGGCGAATTTATCTTCCGTCACATCGACTACGGTGACTGGATTATCCGCGAAACCGCCGCGCCCAATGGATACAGGCGCATGGAGGACATGCTGCTGCATATCGGCGAGGACTTCGTGCAGCCTGAGCCGATTACGCTGGTCAACGTGCCAAGCAGTTATATGTTCATGAAGATGGATGGCGACGGCAATCCGCTTTCCGGCGTGAAATTCGTACTGGAAGATGCAAACGGAAATGTGCTGCGCGAGATGGAGAGCGGCGAGGACGGTACGGTGCTGCTTGAAAATCTCGATGATGGTCAGTACGTCGTCCGTGAAACCGAAGCACTCCAAGGCTATGTGAAAACCGAGGACACGCTGACGTTCACCATCGACGAAAGCTACGTTGTTCCCGAAGAAATGCCATGCCTTGTCAATGAAAAGGAGGACGAAAAGCACGATATTCAGACCGGCGTGGATATTGAGCTGACCCCGATGATGACGGAGGGCGCGGCACTGCTGCTGCTTGCCGGAATTATCCTGATCGGGCGCAGGCTGGCGGACAGGAAACGGAGGAAAAAGTAAGATGAGGTATTTGCTGCACAGACTGGCGGTTCCACCGTGAATCGCCTGTAAAATCAGAGAAAGGAGTTGATTTTCTTGCAGGAAGAAGTTGAAATGCGCACCGTTACGATGGCATTTCATGCGAGCAAATTCTCAGGAAGGGTAATGAAAAACGGCATAGCAAAGCTGCTTCACGCCATGCACGGCAAATTGACTGTGCCGCATGGCAAGCAGTCCGTCCGGCAGCTTGCGCGGCAGAATCAGGGCATGACCAATATCGAGATCGACGATCCCGATATCCACGCCTTTGAACGCATTGCGCGTAAATATGGCGTGGACTTCGCCGTCAAGAGGGCGAAAAGTGATGAAACGAAATATCTCGTTTTCTTTAAAGCCCGCGACGCGGACGCGTTGACGGCAGCTTTTCAGGAATATACAGATCGGCGCGTTCGTCAGGCGGAGCACCCGTCTCTGATGGAAATCCTAAATGAGATGAAGGAAAGGGTCGCCCGGACTGCCCCGACGCGCAAGGCGGAAAGGGAGAGGACGCGATGAAAAGAAAATGGCTGCATGAGCTGCCGTATCTGCTGATTGCGCTCTACGCGACGAAAATCGGACAGGCATGGCGGCTGGCAGAAGGAACGGATGCGGCGCATAAGCTGCTAAGCCTGATGGACAGCCTTTCTGCGTCGTTCGCGTCGCCCCTGCCGAGCTTTGAGCTGCATGACTTATGCATCGGGCTGCTGCTGGGCACGTGCTTTCGTCTGTTCATTTTCATTAAAGAAAGTGAAAAAAAGAAGTATCGTAAAGGGCGTGAGTATGGCTCGGCACGCTGGAGTGCATAATTTTAAGTGTAAATGACACATACATGGACGCACAGGAGGTTAT
>ERZ827423.1639-NODE-1639-length-20877-cov-5.624051_pt1 | contig 20877 bp, 19 predicted proteins | sample MGYA00519775_ERZ827423 | MGnify/ENA primary metagenome ERZ827423 (study PRJEB31778, sample SAMEA3449296) | human gut metagenome | biome: human gut; feature: human-associated habitat; material: faeces | place: United Kingdom | collected 2010/2012 ...
GGCCTTATCCTTCATCCCTTTTTCTCAACTGTCCAACATGTATTGTACCCCTACAATGCCGTCCCTTATTTTCTCGTATAAACGCTTGCAAAAGTGAAAAACTTGTACTATAATATTTTTTAACCACGCCTGAGAAAAGAAAAGGCCGTCTAGTCCCGTCATCAGAGAGCCGGGGAGGGGTGCGACCCCGGCGTCGGACGCGGCTGTTTCCGCTTTTCGAGTGGCCGGCGATGAGCCGGAGGGCCGGTACCCCGTATCGTACCATAGAGCGACCGGCGCCTATTGCCGCCGGTAATTTGGGTGGCAACGCGGAATCTTCCGTCCCATTTGGGGAGGAGGATTCTTTTTTTATGAAAGGAAGAGATTTATGCTGGACATCAAACTGCTACGGACCGACCCCGAACTTGTAAAGGAGAATATTCGAAAAAAGTTTCAGGACGAAAAGCTCGTCCTGGTCGACGAAGTGCTGGACTTTGACCGGCAGTTCCGCGAAGCGAAAGCCCGCGGCGATATGCTGCGCGGTCAGCGCAATTCCATCAGCAAGAGCATCGGCGGTCTGATGGCGAAGGGTCTGCGGGCCGAGGCCGAGCAGGCCAAGGCCGAAGTGGGCGCGATCGCGCAGGAGCTCGCCGCGCTCGAGACGCTTGAGACGGAGCTTGCGGAGAAGATACGCGAGCGGATGCTCGTCATTCCCAATATCATAGACGAATCCGTGCCCATCGGCCGGGACGACAGCGAGAACGTCGAAGTGGAGCGCTTCGGCGAACCTGCCGTGCCCGACTACGAGGTGCCGTATCATGTGGACATTATGGAGCGCCTGTGCGGGATCGATCTTGAAAGCGCGCGCAAGACCAGCGGCAACGGCTTTTACTATTTGAAAGGCGACATTGCAAGGCTGCACTCCGCAATTCTCTCCTATGCCCGCGATTTCATGATCGGTCGCGGTTTTACGTACTATATCCCGCCCTTCATGATCCGCAGCGAAGTCGTCACCGGCGTGATGAGCTTTGCCGAAATGGAGAATATGATGTACAAAATCGAGGGCGAGGACCTGTACCTGATCGGTACGAGCGAACACTCCATGATCGGCAAGTTCATAGATACAATGCTGGACAAAAAGGAGCTGCCCCAGGCCCTGACGAGCTATTCCCCCTGTTTCCGCAAGGAGGTGGGCGCGCATGGAATCGAGGAGCGCGGCGTGTACCGCATCCATCAGTTTGAAAAACAGGAGATGGTCGTCGTCTGCGAGCCGGAGGAGAGCATGGCGTGGTTTGATAAGATGTGGCAGAACACGGTCGATTTCTTCCGTACGCTCGACATACCGGTCCGCACGCTGGAATGCTGCTCCGGCGACCTTGCCGACCTGAAGGTCAAGAGCGTGGATGTGGAGGCGTGGTCGCCCCGCCAGAAAAAGTACTTTGAAGTGGGCAGCTGCTCTAACCTTGGCGACGCGCAGAGCCGGCGTCTCGGTATCCGCGTGCGCGGCGAGAACGGGAATTACTTCCCGCACACGCTGAACAATACGGTGGTCGCCCCGCCGCGTATGCTCATCGCGTTTCTGGAAAACAATCTGCAGGCCGACGGCTCGATCGCCATTCCCGCGGCGCTGCGCGCCTATATGGGCGGGCAGGAGCGCATTGGCTGAAGCGCGTCCGCCCGCACTCCGCGGCCAGCGCCGCCGCAAGGATGAAAACTTTGCTCGGTATTTTGAAAGCCGCAGGGCAAATCGTTGCTTTTCCACCTGCGCTATGCTATAATTTATGACTATATTCCGGATTTCAAAGCGATAGAACCGATTCTGGCAAGGAGGATTGCAGGCATGACATATATAACGCCCCAGCAGGCGTGGATACGCTCCCTGAAAAAGGAAGTCACGGTCCTGACGCTGGTCTTTATGGGCCTGCAGGTTCTGACGAATCTGTTCAGCGTCGCCGTGTTGGCCGTATTTTCCGGTCCGCTGAGCGCGCCGGCTGCGGCCGCGGCCGCGCCGGTCGGCGATCGGCTGGCGCTGACCCAGTCCCTCCTGCTCTATTTCTTCATGTTCGCGCTTCCCATCGGTTTTTATTTTCTCATCACCTACCGCCAGCCCGCCGGGAGCTATTTCAAATGCGGGCGGCCGAAGTTCTGGTACACGGTCGGCGGCGTATTCGGCGTGATCGCCATCAACTATGTCGCAAGCATTTTGAGCGATGCGGGCGATCTGCTGTTTCACCGCGCGGGCCTGCTCGATTCCGCCGCCGTCACATACGCGATCACAGACGATCCGATCAACAACCTGCTCGTCCTGTTCGCCCTGGTCATCTTTCCCGCGTTTATGGAGGAGTTCGCGTTCCGCGGGATCATCGCGGGCAGGCTGGGCCTGTATAACAAGGGCATGGCGGTCGTCGTCTCCGCCCTGCTGTTCGGGCTGATTCACATGACGGCCGAACAGATTCCGTTTGCCGTCTGCGCAGGGCTTCTGCTCGGGTATATCTATCTGAAAACGCAGTCCATCTGGTCTGTCGTCATCATGCACGCCGCCAACAACCTCGTTTCGTATATATCCATGTACTGGAGCGCGCGCACGGGCGACGCGTTTCTGGCCGAGCGCAATTTTATGATTCTGTTCGCCTGTCTGTTCGTCGTGGGCTTTATCTCGCTTGTGGTGATGGCCATCCGGCACCGCCGTACATCCCGCGACCCGCTCCCCTTCGGGCGCGCGCTTTGCGCCGCAGTACTGCACCCCGCGTTTCTGATTGTGGCTGGGCTCTGCCTTGGGATAGCGGCCGCCATCTCGGCGCTCGGGATCCTATGACCGAGCGTTTTATGGAGGAGGCCATCCGCCTTGCGCTTATGAGCGCGGCCGAGCAGGAGGTGCCGGTCGGTGCGGTGGTCGTGTGCGGCGGGCAGATCGTAGGCCGGGGCCGCAACCGGAGAGAGACGCTGCAAAACGCGCTCTGTCACGCCGAGATCGAGGCGATCCACGAAGCCTGCGCGCATGTCGGCAGCTGGCGGCTGTGCGATTGCGATTTATATGTGACGCTCGAACCCTGCCCGATGTGCGCAGGCGCGGCGATCAACGCGCGCATCCGCCACGTCTACTTCGGCGCGTTCGACCCCAAAGGCGGCGCGCTCGGGTCGATGACCGACCTGTACGCGCACCCGTTCAATCACCTGCCGCAGGTGACCGGCGGCGTTTTGGCGGACCGCTGCGGCGGGTTGCTGACCGATTTTTTCCGCAGCCTTCGGGAGCGGGATAAGAAACATAACACAGCAATACATAATATTGGAGATATGGAAGAGTGAGACGCTACATCTACTCGGGCAGCCTGACCGGGCTGCCGACCGAGACCTTCGACACCATTATTGTCGGCGGCGGTCTTGCCGGAATTTATACGGCACTGAATCTTCCGGAGGGCGTGCGCTGCCTCATGATTCTCAAGAAGGACGGGCAGATGTCCAGTTCCTGGTTTGCGCAGGGCGGCATCGCCGCGGTCACGCTCAAGGACGACAATTTTGACCTGCACATCCGCGACACCCTCGTCGCAGGCGCCGGCCAGTGCGACGAAACGGCCGTGCGCACCCTTGTCACCGAGGGCCCGAGCCACATCCGCCGCATCATAGAAATGGGCGTGCCCTTCGACTATGACGAAAGCGGCAGCCTGGACCTGGGCCGCGAGGGCGGGCACAGCACCAACCGCATCGTGCACAGCGGCAAGGACGCGACCGGCCGCCGCCTGGTCGAAGGCCTGGGCGCGATCCTGCGCCAGCGTCCGAACATCACCATTCATGAAAACGAGTGTCTGACAGACATTCTAACAGGCGCAAACGGCGTCTGCGGCATTGTGACATGCGGGCACGGCGGCCAGTTCCGCCGCTACCGCACCTCCAGCCTCGTCCTCTGCACGGGCGGCATCGGCCGCGTGTACCGCTACACCACAAACCCCGCCACCGCAACGGGCGACGGAATCGCGGCGGCCAGCCGGGCCGGCGCAGTCCTGAAGAACATGGAGTTCGTCCAGTTCCATCCCACGGCCCTTGCCCTGCCGGACGTGCACGGCCAGTACTTCCTCATCTCGGAGGCGGTGCGCGGCGACGGCGGCCTGCTCTACGATGTAAACGGCGAGCGTATCATGGCCGGCCGGCATCCGCTCGAAGACCTCGCGCCCCGCGACATTGTCGCGCGCGAAATCTTCAAGCGCATGCGCCAGACGGGCAGCGACAAGGCGTATCTGGACATCAGCTACAAGGGCGCCGACTTCATCAAAGACCGGTTCCCGACCATTTACGAGACCTGCCTGGAGCGGGGGATCGACATTACAAAAGAACTGATCCCGGTCGTACCCGTCCAGCACTATTTTATGGGCGGGGTCAAGACCGATCTCGACGCGCAGACCAACGTGCCCGGCCTGTACGTCGTCGGCGAGTCGTCCTGTACGGGCGTGCACGGCGCCAACCGCCTGGCCAGCAACTCGCTGCTTGAGTGCCTTGTATTCGGCAGCCGCTGCGCGGCCCATATCAGCAGTACGGACCGCGGCTTGCCCGGGGAGCCGGATTATGCGCCCGTCGCCGGCTACGAGCCGGACCGCGTCCGCATCAACGACTACCGCGAGCGCACGCGCAAAGTCATGTCGGACGACGGCGGGATTATCCGCAACGGCAAGAACCTGCACAGCGGCATCGGCCGCCTTCGCCATATGATAGACAGCCTGTCGAGCCGCCGTCTGCAAAACCTGCACCACATCGAGGTGCTCAATATGGCAACGACTGGTATCGCCGTACTGCAGGGCGCGTATGCGCGCAAGCAGAGCGTCGGCGCACATTACAGGGAGGACGGAGACAATGATTAAAGCGCTCCTGTACGACGAGATCGTCAGGCTTGCATTGAAGGAGGATATCGGGACGGGCGATATTACGACGGCTTCGACCATATCCCCGCACACGCGCATAGAGGGCGAGTTCATCGCAAAAGAAGCCGGAGTGATCTGCGGCCTGTTCGTCGCCGCCCGCGTCTTTGAGCTTGTCGACCCGACGATTGTATTCCTGCCCGCCGCGGGCGTGAGCGAGGGATACGCCGCGTCGGCCGGCGAAGTCATCGCGCGCGTTTCGGGCAGCGCCCGCAATATTCTGACCGCGGAGCGCACCGCGCTCAATATCGTGCAGCACATGTGCGGCGTTGCGACCATGGCGGCGCGCTACAAAAAAATGGTAGAGGGTTACGACGTTGTGATTGCCGACACGCGCAAGACCATGCCGGGCCTGCGCGTGCTGGAAAAGTACGCAGTGAAGGCCGGCGGATGCAGCAACCACCGCTTCAACCTTTCCGACGGCGTGCTGATTAAGGACAATCACATCAGGGCCGCGGGCAGTATCGCCGCCGCGGTCGATATGGCGCGCAGATACGCGCCCTTTGTGCTGAAGATCGAGGTCGAATGCGAGGATATGGACATGGTCCGCGACGCGGTCGCGGCGGGGGCCGACATCATCATGCTCGACAATATGGAGCCGGCCGCCATGCGCGAGGCGGTGGACTACATCGCGGGCCGCGCGATCGTCGAGGCGAGCGGGAACATGGCGAAACGCGATATTCGCGAAGTTGCCGAAACGGGCGTGGACGTGATCTCCGTCGGCGCGCTGACGCATTCGGTTGAAGCGCTCGATATTTCGCTCAAATTTGTTTCTCAAAATTAATGCTTGACAAAACAGCCTGTCCGGTAGTAGAATAAATTAAACTAAGTTTTGGAGACCGATCCATGATATTGTCGCTTTTACTGACAGTTGCATTTTACTTTTACTTTAGCTTTACCTATTTTAACTATGGTAAGGCTTTTTCGCATTGCACTGTGCGCAGTAAAGGGACTGTCGGGACCGCGTAAACCCAGCCTGATTTTTTCAATACACAAATGCCGCAGTGAATGCTGCGGCGTTTTTTTATGCAAAGGAGTAGAGGAAAATGGTAGTCATACTCAAAAGCGATCCCGACCAGCAGCAGCTGGACAGCTTAAAGCAGTGGCTCAGAAGCTTTCATCTGGAAATCCATGAAAGCCAGGGCGTAAACAGCACCATTCTTGGACTTGTGGGCGATACCACCGTAGTGGATATCGACCTGCTCAATGCGCTGGACATTGTGGAGGACGTAAAGCGCATCCAGGAACCGTATAAATTTGCCAACCGCAAAATGCATCCTGAGGACACGGTAGTGGACGCGGGCGGCGCAAAAATCGGCGGCGGCCATTTCGCCATGATCGCCGGTCCGTGCTCGGTCGAGTCGGAAGAGCAGCTGTGTTCCATTGCGCAGTCGGTCAAGGCCTCGGGCGCGGCCCTGCTGCGCGGCGGCGCGTTCAAGCCCCGTACGTCTCCTTACGCCTTCCAGGGCCTGCGGGACAAGGGCATTGAGCTGCTGCTGGAGGCGAAACGTCTGACCGGCCTGCCTGTCGTCACAGAGATCATGGACATGTCCCAGCTCCATTTGTTCCGCGACGTCGACGTCATCCAGGTCGGCGCGCGCAATATGCAGAACTTTGAGCTGTTAAAGGAACTGGGCCATGTCGACAAACCCATCCTGCTCAAACGCGGCCTTTCAAGCACGCTGCAGGAGCTGCTGATGAGCGCGGAATACATCCTGGCCGGCGGCAACGAGCAGGTCATCCTGTGCGAGCGCGGCATACGCACCTTTGAGACGGCGACGCGCAATACCCTCGACCTGTCCGCCGTCCCGCTGCTCAAGAGCATGACGCACCTGCCCGTCATCGTCGACCCGAGCCATGCCACCGGTATTGCGAAACTCGTCCGGCCCATGGCGCTCGCCGCCGTCGCGGCCGGCGCGGACGGACTGATTATTGAAGTGCACAACGACCCGCCGCACGCCGCCTGCGACGGGCAGCAGTCGCTGACGCCGGAGGCCTTTGACAGCCTGGCCGCGAGCGTGCGCGCGATGCGCGCGCTTTGCGGCGGCGAGGCGTGAGCATGGCGGCGCCGCGTATCGGAGTCGTGGGCCTTGGTCTGATCGGCGGCTCCTTTGCAAAGGCTGCAAAGGCCGCGGGGGCCTGCGCCGTCTACGGCGCGGATACGGACGCGCGGACGTTAAGCGCCGCCTCTGCGTCGGGTGCGATCGACGGCGTCCTGGACGGTTCGTCCCTCGCGTCCGTCGACCTGCTCGTGCTGGCGCTCTATCCGCGCCAGTGCGTCGAATGGCTGCGCGCACATGCCGCGGTCCTTTCGAAAACCGCGATTGTTATGGACTGCGGCGGCGTAAAAGGCGCTGTGTGCGCGGCGGGCGAAGCCCTCGCGTCGGAATACGGGTTCACTTTTATCGGCGCGCATCCCATGGCCGGGACGGAGCGGTCCGGCTTCGCCGCTTCCCGCGCCGACCTGTTCCATGGCGCGTCGATCCTGCTCGTGCCCGGCGCAGCTTCGGAGCAGCCGCTCGCGACGCTGGAGGAGTTCCTGTATACGCTCGGTTTCGGCAGCGTCGTACGTACCGACGCCGAGACGCACGATGCGGTGATCGCCTATACCTCGCAGCTCGCCCACGTCGTGTCCAGCGCCTACATCCAGAGCCCGGCGGCGGACAGGACTGCGGGATTTACCGGCGGCAGTTTTCAGGACATGACGCGCGTGGCTTATCTCAACGAGCAGATGTGGACGCAGCTGTTCGTGGACAACCGGGAAAACCTGTGCCGCGAAATTTCCGGCCTGATCGAGCGGCTTGAGCAGTATCTGGCCGCGATCGCACAGCCCGACCCGGACCGGCTTTGCGCAATGCTTCGCGCGGGCCGTATCCGAAAAACCGAGACGGAAAGAGAGGGGTTAGGACAATGACTACGGTACATGTGCACGCATCCAGAGACTACGACGTACTGATCGGCGCCGGCTGCCTGGATTCGCTCGGCCAGCATGCCGCGGCCATAAAAACGCCCTGCAGCGCCCTGCTTGTCAGCGACGAAACGGTGTACGCGCTGTACGGGCCGGCCGCTGAAGCCTCGCTTGCGCGTGCGGGCTTTGCGGTGCGCAGCTTTGTATTCGCGCCCGGCGAAACGTCCAAAACGCTTGCGACGCTGAATGCGATCCTGGACGCGCTCGCGGACGTTCCCTGTACCCGCGGCGATCTCGTCGTCGCGCTCGGCGGCGGCGTCGCGGGCGATATGGCCGGGTTTGCCGCCGCAGTCTATCTGCGCGGTATAGAGTTCATACAGGTGCCCACCACCCTGCTCGCGGCGGTGGACGCGTCGGTCGGCGGCAAGACGGCCGTCAACCTGTCCGCGGGCAAGAATCTTGCGGGCGCATTTTGGCAGCCCTCGCTTGTTCTGTGCGACTGCGACGCCTTCCGTACCCTGCCCGCGCCCGTCTATGCCGACGGATTGGCCGAGGCCGTAAAAACCGGTATGATCGGGGACGCGGGCCTGCTGGATATGTTGGAGCGTCCGGACTGGCCGCTGCCGGAGCTCGTAGCGCGCTGCGTGCGGCTGAAGCGCGACCTGGTCGCCGCCGACGAACGCGATCAGTCCGCGCGGCAGCTGCTCAATTTCGGGCACACGCCCGGCCACGCCATCGAACGGGCGACGGACTTTCAGGTGTCCCATGGCAGCGCCGTCGCCATCGGTATGGTGATGATGGCGCGTGCCGCGTGGAAGCTGGGCGTTTCGGAGGAGGACTGCGCGCCGCGCCTGCAGCGGCTCTTGCAGAAACTGGGGCTTCCGACTACGACCGACCTGCCCGCCTCCGTTCTCGCCGAAGCCGCACTGCGCGACAAAAAACGCAGCGGCGGGGACATATCGCTTGTGTTCCCGGCGCGGCGCGGCCGCTGCATCCTGTACAGGACGCGGGTGGCGGAGCTGGAACATATTTTTTCGCTTGGGAGGGATGCATGATGCGCGTAATTATAACGCCCGGTCCGTTGAAGGGTGAGCTGGATGCCATCCCGTCGAAGTCGGACGCCCATCGCGCCGTCCTCGCCGCCGCGCTGAGCGATAAGCCCACCGATTTGATTCTTCCCGCGCTCTCGCAGGATATAGAGGCGACGGTCGCCTGCGTCGCGGCCCTGGGCGCGGCGGTCGTTCGCACGCAGACGGGCCTGCGTATCACGCCCCGGGCGCAGGACGCGTCCGCCGCAGCCTCGCTCTTCTTCGGCGAGAGCGGAACGACGGCGCGCCTTGTTCTGCCCGTTGCGGCGGCGCTGTGCGAGAGAGTCGAAGCCGGCGGCGCCGGGCGTCTGCCCGCCCGGCCCATGGCGGCCCTGTGCCGCGCCCTTTCGGAAAACGGCTGCCGCCTCGGCGGCGACCGGTTGCCCCTATCGCTGCGCGGCCCGCTTCAAGCCGGCGTGTACGAATTGCCGGGCAATATCAGCTCCCAGTACGTATCCGGCTTGCTCTTCGCGCTGCCTCTGCTGGAGGGCGACAGCGTGGTCGCGCTCACTTCGCCTTTGCAGTCGTCCGGATATGTGGACATGACAATTCAGACCCTGGCCGCGTTTGGAATCGAGGTTTGCGCCCGCGCCGGCGGCTGGCTCGTGCGCGGCGGGCAGTCCTACCGTTCTCCGGGCGTATATGCCGTGGAGGGCGACTACTCCAACAGCGCCGTCTGGCTCTGCGCCGGCGCGCTTGGCGGGGATGTGACGGTCCGGGGCCTGGATTCCGACAGCCTGCAGCCGGACAGGGCTGTTTTGCAGATCCTGAACCAGTTCGGCGCGCAGGTGGACAGCGCCGGCGGCGTTTGCCGCGTCCGGCCCGGCCGGGCGGCACGCGCACTGCGTTTGGACGCCGGTGAAACGCCGGACCTTGTCCCCGTTCTTGCCGTCCTGCTTGCGGCGGGGGAAGGGGAATCCGTCATTGCAAACGCAGGCCGGCTCCGGCTCAAGGAGAGCGACCGCCTGCATACGGTGACAACGCTGTTATGCGAGCTCGGCGCGCAGGCGGCCGAACTGCGTGACGGTATACGTATATTGGGCCGGGGCGGTCTTTCCGGCGGGCGGACGGACGCGCGCGGCGACCACCGGATCGCCATGGCCGCGGCGCTTGCCGCCACGGTATGTACCGCGCCTGTGACGATTGAAAACGCGCAGGCCGTTGAAAAATCCTACCCGGGCTTTTTCAGAGACTATGAGAAACTGGGGGGTCGTATTGATGTCGAATAGTTTTGGAAACCGGCTGAAAATAACTATATTCGGGCAGTCCCACGCGCCGTCTGTCGGCTGCGTGATCGAGGGCTTCCCTGCGGGCTTCGCGGTGGATATGGAGGCGCTCGGCCGCTTCCTGGCCCGCCGCGCGCCGGGCCGGTCGCTTCTGGCAACAGGCAGGCGGGAGGCCGACGCGCCCCGGGTCATGGCCGGGCTCGTTGGCGGTCAGACCTGCGGCGCGCCGATCATGATCCTGTTTGAAAACGCGGACGTGCGGAGCGGGGATTATAAAGAGCTCAAAAACGTGCCCCGGCCCGGCCACAGCGACTATCCGGCGCATGTGAAATACCGCGGCTTTCACGATGTGCGCGGCGGCGGCGCGTTTTCCGGCAGACTGACCCTGCCCCTGTGCGCGGCGGGCGGGCTGTGCCTGCAGTGGCTGCGCACGCGGGGCGTCGCGGTCGGCGCGCACATCGCGTCGGTCGGCGACGTCGAGGATACGCCCTATCCCGAAATCCCCGCCGCACAGACGCTCGCATCCGCCGCCGAAAAGGCCTTTCCCGTGCTCGACGACGCGCGGGGCGAAGCCATGCAGGCGCTGATCCTGGAGGCGAAAGGGGCGGGCGATTCCGTCGGGGGCGTTGTCGAATGCGCAGCGGTCGGGCTGCCGCCGGGCCTTGGCGCCCCCATGTTCGGAGGCATGGAAAACCGCCTGAGCACGGCGCTGTTCGCCATTCCTGCGGTCCGCGGCGTCGAATTCGGCGCGGGCTTTCAGGCGGCGCGCCTGAAGGGGTCGGAAAACAACGACGCGTACTTTGCCGAGGCGGGCGCGGTGCGAACCCGTACCAACCGCCACGGCGGCATATTGGGCGGACTGACCACGGGTATGCCGCTTCTGCTGCGGGCCGCGTTCAAACCCACGCCGTCCATCGCCCTGCCGCAGCAGTCGGTTCGTCTGGATTCGCTGGAACAGACGACGCTGACAGTCCAGGGCCGGCACGACCCCTGCATTGTCCCGCGCGCCGTCCCCGTTGTCGAGGCGGCGGTGGCGTTTACGCTGATGGATCTATTACTGGAAGAGGGAGAGAGTGAACCATGGATATAAACGAACTTCGAGCGAACATCAACCAAACGGACGACGAGCTGAAAAAACTCTTTGAACGGCGTATGGAAACTTCCGCGGACATCGCCCGTTACAAAAGCGAGCATGATATGCCCGTGCTGGACCGCAGCCGCGAACGTGAGATTATTGACCGCGTAACCCACGGCCAGTCGGAGGAAATGGCGGGCTACACGCGCGTTTTGTACAACACGCTGTTCGACCTCAGCCGCTCGTACCAGAGCCGCCGTATGATCTACCCGTCGCGACTGCCGGATGAAATAGAAGCGGCGCTCGCCGCCACGCCTAAGACCTTCCCCGCGCGCGCGACCGTCGCCTGCCAGGGCACGGAGGGCGCGTATTCGCAGATCGCCTGCGACAAGCTCTTCAGCCAGCCGAGCATCCTGTACATGGGCACGTTCCGCAGCGTTATCCAGGCGGTGGACAAAAAACTGTGCCGCTATGGCATACTGCCCATAGAAAACAGCACCTACGGCTCGGTAAATGAAGTTTATGACTTGATGAAACGCCATAAATTTTATATAATAAAAAGCATCAGACTGCAGATCCACCACTGCCTTGCCGCGCGGCGCGACGTGCCCCTTGAAAGTATCCGGGAAATCTACTCGCACGAACAGGCGCTCGGCCAGTGCAGCGAGTTTTTGGAGCGCCATCCGAATGTGAAGGTGCATATCTGCGAAAACACGGCCATCGCCGCAAAGCTCGTGTCCGCCTCCGGCAGGGACGATGTGGCGGCGATCTGCTCGGGCGGCTGCGCCGAGCTGTACGGGATGCATATCGTGTCCGACAGCGTCCAGAACAACGAGCACAACTACACGCGGTTCATCTGCATTTCCAGGGATTTGGAGATCTATCCCGGCGCGTCCCGCATCAGCCTTATGTTCAATATTTCGCACAGGCCCGGATCGCTCTACCGCACCATCTCCAAGTTCGCCGCGCTCGGCCTGAATCTGGTGAAGATTGAGAGCCGGCCCATCCCCGGCCGCGATTTTGAGTTCATGTTTTATATCGACCTGGAAGCGTCGGTCTACGACAGCGCGGTGCTCAACCTGCTCGCCGAGCTGGACGCGGATCCGGAGCCGTTCGTGTTCCTGGGCGCGTACGCAGAGAGCTGAGGCGGGACCGATGGAGTACGGACTGATCGGGGCAAAGCTTGGCCACAGCTTCTCCAAACGCATCCATGAAAGCATGTGGTGCGGCGCGTACGCGCTTTTGGAGCTGGACGAGGCGCAGGCCGCGGCGTTTTTTCGAGAGCGCGATTTCAGAGGCGTAAACGTGACCATCCCCTATAAGCGGCTGGCCGCGTCCGTGTGCGACAGGCTCGATCCCGTCGCCGCGCGTATCGGCGGCGTCAATACCGTCGTGCGCGAGCGGGACGGGAGCCTGAGCGGCTACAACACCGACTATTTCGGGTTCCGCGCCGCCATGGAGCGGGCGGGGCTCGCCGCCGCGGGGAAAAAGGCGCTCGTGCTCGGTTCAGGCGGCACGTCGGCCACAGTCCGCGCCGCGCTTGCGGACATGGGCGCGCGTGAAATCGTAACCGTGTCGCGCCGCGGGCCCGTGCGCTACGGGGACCTGGCGGCGCATGCCGACGCGCAGCTGATTGTGAACACCACGCCTGTGGGGATGTATCCGGATACGGGGATAAGCCCGGTCGATCTGTCCGTCTTCCCCGGTCTTCAGTGCGTGATGGACGTGATCTATAACCCGCTGCGCACCGCGCTGTTGCTGTCCGCGCAAGATCTGGGCGTGCCCTGTGCGAACGGCCTGTACATGCTCGTGGCGCAGGCGGCGCGGGCCGCGCGGCTCTTCACCGGCGGCGGCGCGGACGAGAGCCTTGCAGAGCCGGTTTACCGGAAGCTCGCCCGGGACGTGTCCAACATCGTGCTCATCGGCATGCCGGGCTGCGGAAAGACCTCTGTAGGCCGCGCGCTGTCCCTGTCGCTGGGCCGGCCGCTCATTGATACGGATACGGAGGTGGAGCGCGTCGCCGGCAGGACGATTGCAGAAATTTTTGAAAAGGACGGGGAGCCCGCTTTCCGGCGTCTGGAAGCTGCGGCCGTCGCGCAGGCAGGCCGGCAAAGCGGCGTCGTCATCGCGACCGGCGGCGGCGCGCCGCTTTCGGCTGAAAATCAGGCCTGCCTGCGCCAGAACGGGCGTATTTACTGTATAGAGCGGGATTTGTCCGCCCTTTCTCGCGAGGGCCGGCCGTTGTCCACAGACGCGCGCGCTCTCGCCGTTATGTACGCCGCGCGCGCGCCCGTTTACCGCACGCTGTGCGACAGGCAGGTGCGTAATGCGCGTTCCATCGCGGCGTGCGCAGCGGAAATAGAGGAGGACTTTTGTGAAAATACTGGTGATTAACGGGCCGAATATCAATATGCTGGGCATACGCGAACCCGACATGTACGGCGCGCAGACCTACGCGCAGCTTTTGGCGTATATCGAGGCGGCCGGCCGCGAATACGGCGTGGAGACTGAATGCTTCCAGTCCAATCACGAGGGCGCGATTGTGGACAGGATCCAGGCCGCATACCGGATGTTTGACGGAATCGTCATCAACCCCGCCGCCTATACGCATACGAGCGTCGCCATACTCGACGCGCTCAAGGCCGTCGATATCCCCGCGGTGGAGGTGCATCTGACCGACGTGTCGCAGCGGGAAGAATTCAGAAACATATCCTTTACCGGCATGGCCTGCCGGCAGCGCTATATCGGTATGGGGTTTGAAGGATATAAAAAGGCAATAGCCTATCTCGCCAAAGCGAAGGAGGAGCAATAGGAATGGAATACTTTTTCTCAGACAAGATCAAAAACTTAAAGCCGTCGGCGATCCGTGAAATCTTCAAGTACGCGGCGGACCCGGCTGTCGTGTCTCTCTCGGCGGGCAACCCTGCGCCGGACGCGTTCCCCAGCAAGGAGATCGCACGCATCTGCGCCGATATTTTTGCCACCCGCCCCATCGACGCGCTGCAGTACAGCCTGACGGAGGGCTATCCCGCTCTGCGCGCGCATTTGAAGACGTATATGCGGGAGAAGTACGGCGTCGGCCGTGATTTTGACGAAGTGCTGATCACCACGGGCGCGCAGCAGGTCATGGAACTGGCCGCAAAAGTGCTCTGCAACCCGGACGACGTGATCCTGTGCGAGGATCCGAGCTTCGTCGGATCTCTCAACTGTTTCCGGTCCCTGGGCGCGCGCCTTGTGGGCGTGCCCATGCAGCGAGACGGCCTGGATGTGGATCAGCTTGAACAAAAACTGAAAAGCGAAAAGAACGTGCGCGCGCTGTACACCATCCCCAACTTCCAGAACCCCACGGGCGCGACCATGTCGGCCGAAAAGCGCCGCGCCGTCTACGAGCTCGCACGCAGGTACAATATCCTGATAATTGAGGATAACCCGTACGGCGACCTGCGCTACCGCGGTGAGGACGTGCCCGGCATCAAGACCCTTGACGAGGACGGACGCGTCATCTATGTCGGAAGCTTCTCCAAGGTCATCTCGCCGGGTCTGCGCGTCGGCTACACCGTTTGCCCCGACCCCATTCTGAAGAAGATGGTGGTTGCCAAACAGGGCGAGGACGTACATACCAATATTCTCGCGCAGATGATCTGCCATGTGTACATGACCGAGTACGATTTTGAGGCCCACCTCGACTTTCTGCGCAGCCTTTACCGCGAAAAGGCGGCGCTCATGGTGGCGCTTGTCGAACAGCATCTCTGCCCCGCCGGGATCACCTACCAGGACTTTGAGGGCGGCCTGTTCGTCTGGGGCACGCTTCCGGAAGGCGTGGACATGCCGGAGTTCTGCACGCGCGCGGTGCGCGACCATAAAGTTGCCGTCGTGCCGGGCAGCGCTTTTTTGCCGGAGGAGGACGGACGGAGCCAGTCTTTCCGCATGAACTTCTCCACGCCGACGGACGACGCGCTGCGCGCCGGCCTGCAGCGGCTGGGCGCGTTCGCAAAGGAGTATATCGGGCGCTGAATACGCGTATGCAGGCAAAGGGCCGGTACGGAAACGTACCGGCCCTTTGCCTATTGGTTCTTGGTTCGGGTAACCGCCGGCTTAGCCGGCAGTGATATCGAATTGAGGAATGCCCGGACAAAACAACAAAGCCCGGCGCAAGCCGGACTCAAATTGTATACAGGGTGTAATTTACGCGCTGGCCTTGTTGACCCTGATCGCGAGCTGGGATTTTTTTCTGGAAGCGGTGTTCTTTTTGATAACGCCCTTTGCGGCGGCCTGGTCGACCATTTTCACGGCCTCGCGGAACGCCGTATCGACAGCAGCCTTGTCGCTTTCGGCAATCGCAGCATCAAATTTCTTGATCGTGGTTTTCAGTTCACTCTTGATCGCCTTGTTGCGCGCGGCCCTCTTGGCGGACGTGATCACTCTCTTTTTAGCCGATTTAATATTTGGCAAACCTTACACCTCCTTTTTCATCAATCCAGTGCTCTTTATTATACCCTCATACACATTCAAATGTCAAGTATTTTTCGCAAAATGAATAAAAAATCCCTGCGTGTCAAAAATACCTGTGAGGTGATCCATTTGATCAGTATAAGGACGGACCTGGTCTATGAGACCATGGAGGCCGCGGCGGAGCAGGGCGTGATCGACGGCATAATTTCGGAGGACGTCAAAAGCGGCGATATCGAAGTAAACCGCATCACGGTAAAAACTGAGCAGGCTGCGCAGCGGATCGGCCGCAAATCGGGCCGGTACAGCACGGTTTTCTGTCCCGGTATCCTCGAAGCGGACGGCGATACGCTTTTGCAGATGATCGACGCGATCGCAGCGGAGATCCGTGCGCTGCTGCCGGACGGCGCAGATGCGACGCTGCTGATCGTGGGCCTGGGGAACACGTCCGTCACGCCGGATGCGCTGGGTCCCATGGCGGTATCCAATGTGGTCGTGACCCGCCATATAAAGGAGAATATGCTCGATTTGTACAAGGAGTTTCAGCTCGGCGAGGTCGCGGCCATTTCGCCCGGCGTACTCGGCCAGACCGGCGTGGAGAGCGCCGAGATCATCAAGGGCGTCGTGGGTAAGATTCAGCCTACGGCCGTCATCGCCATCGACGCGCTCATGTCGCGCAAGATGTCGCGTCTGGCGGCGACGGTGCAGCTGTCCGACACGGGCATCACGCCCGGCAGCGGCCTGAACAACAGCCGCAGCGAGATTTCCGAGCAGACGATCGGGATCCCGGTCATCGCCGTCGGCATGCCGACTGTTATCGACGCGGCAACGCTGGCCTGCGACGTGGTCGAACAGGCGGAGAACCGGCGCGACGTTTCGGATCCGCGCGCAGACCGCAGCGAGCAGGATCAGTCGAGATACGAGCTGATCCGGCAGAGCCTGTCGCCGTATGAAATGAACCTGGTGGTTACGCCCAAGCACGTCGACTCCATCATCCAGAAAGCGGCGCGTCTGCTTGGCTATTCCATCAACCGCGCCATGCATCCCAGCCTGACGCTGGAAGACATGGCGAGTTTTCTGTCATAAGCCGGCTTTGTCCCGCATACAAATAAGGAAGAGACTTTCCATCCAGTTTGTATTCGGGAGCCGGTTATGAAACACAGAGGAAATATAAGAATTAAGAACGTATTCTCCATGACCTTCGCGCTGGGCTTCGTCGTGATGGGGCTTACCGTGGTCGGCAATCTGCTGACGGGCGCGTGGGGAACCTCCACACTGCTTGGCATGTCCCTTCCCGGCGTGTATGCGAATGAAAGCATTCTCAGCCCCAAAGTGATGGTCGCGCTGGCCATGCCCTCTTTTTCAGGGGAGTACGGCAGTTACAGTAGATTTCTAAGTTCTGGATTTACGGAGTATTTCTATGAGGGCGAGCCGGAAACGCCCCCGGCGGAGCAAACGCCCGCCGACTATACGGAGATACTGGAAAGTCTTGCTGCGGACGAGACGTTCGCCCCCGTAGACGAAACGCTGGCGCAGTACGCAAGGGAAGTACAGGCGATCAACCTGCACCCGAGCGACTCGTCGGGCGACGAGCGCTGGTCGAACGTGTTCATGCGCAACCAGAGCGAACAGACATATGACCCGGACAGCCTGATGAGAGAAAAGCTGAACCTCAGCCTTAAACCGGCGGAGGAAGGGCCTCAGGTATTGATATATCACACCCATGGCAGCGAAGCGTTCAATACGACGGGCGATATATACTATACCAATCAGTCCATGAACACCAAGGATGTAAGCCGCAACGTCGTCGCAGTCGGAGAAGTGCTAGAGCAGACGCTCAGCGCGCTCGGCGTGGAGGCGATCCACTGCGACAAACTGCACGACGAATCCTATAACGACGCGTATACTAATTCCCGCAAGTCGATCGAACAGTACCTGGAAGAATACCCGACAATCAAGGTAGTGATCGATCTACATAGGGACTCCATGGTCTCGGAGAATGAAGTCAAATACCGGCCGGTGGTTGAAGTGGACGGGATGCAGGTCGCCCAGGTCATGGCCGTCGTCGGCGTAGGCGAGCCAAACGACCACTGGCAGGACAATCTGCGCTTCAGTATCGCGCTGTGCGACCGGCTTGAGCAGAAGTACCCGGGCATCACCCGTCCCATGCTGATCCGCACTTCGCATTACAACGCGCACCTTTCGAACGGCGCGACGCTGCTTGAGGTGGGCACCTGCGGCAACACGCTGACCGAGGCCAAGCGCGCCGGCGTGCTTGTCGGCACGGCGCTTGCGGAGCTGATTCATGAAAACGGAGGATAGGGAAAGGAAAGAATACGTATGCGTACAAAGGCAAGGATGTTTCTGGGCGCGTTTATCGTGAGCTTTGTAGTGTTTATGTTTCTCATAATGGTTTTGCTCGTCGACTTTCGCTCAAAATCCACGAGCGGATATATGGACGACCAGACCGTATTCGCAACGGAGGGAACGGATGACGGCGGCAAGAAAATCGTCCTGTTCAATACCGAAATAGAGGTGCCGGACTTTCTTGAATTTTTGTTCAAATAAAACGTTCGGGGCGATCCGCGCCCCGAACGTTTTTGAAAACAGGAGGGTGGGAAACGGCCGGTTTTGCGTCTTTTGCCGGCCTGGAAAAAAGAGCAGCGGGAAACGAAACGCCGTTTCCCGCTGCTTTTTAAATCGGACGCCTGGCGGGGTATACGCTCTCCCGCTTTGAAACCGTCACGGATATGCCGCTGGGGTATTCCCGAACTGCGGACAGCCCGCGCCGCTCATTTGTCTATTTTCAAAAGGTTCAGGCGCAGCGCATTCGTCACAACCGAGATGGAAGACAGGCTCATAGCCGCTGCGGCGAGCATGGGGTTGAGCAGCGGCCCGCCGAACAGATAGAGCAGCCCCGCCGCGATGGGTATGCCAAGCGAGTTGTAAATAAAGGCCCAAAACAGGTTTTGATAGATGTTGCGGATGGTGAGCTTTCCAAGTCGCACAGCCCGGTACACGTCCATTAGGCTGTTTTTGACAAGCACTACGTCCGCGGCCTCGATGGCGATGTCGGTCCCGTTTCCGATGGCGATGCCGATGTCCGCCTGTGTGAGCGCGGGCGCGTCGTTGATCCCGTCGCCGACCATAGCGGTCGTGCCCTCCGCCTGCAGCGCTTTGACCTTTTCCGCTTTTTCAGTCGGCAGCACTTCGGCAATAACGTGCTCCGGCGCAATCCCCGCCTGCTTGGCAAGGGCCAGGGCGGTCGTGCGGTTGTCGCCGGTGAGCATATAGACGCGAACGCCCGCCTGCGTCAGTTTCCGAATGGCTTCGGCACTGTCCGGCTTAATGACGTCCGCAAGGGCGATCACGCCGGCAAGCGTACCGTCCACCGCGGTCAAAATCGGCGTTTTCCCTTCGCCTGCATACGCCTCCAGCGTCTGCGCCGCAGGCGCGACGTCCACGCCGTTGTCGCGCAGGAAACCCGCCTTGCCGACCAGTACCGTTTTGCCGCGCACTATGGCCCGGATCCCGTTGCCGGTTACCGAAGCGAAGGATTCAGCTTCTGCCTGTTCTGCCCCGGTCCGCGCAGCGTATTCCACGATCGCCGCGCCGAGCGGATGCTCCGATTTCTTTTCCGCGGCGGCCGTCAGGGAAACCAGCGCAGCCTCGTCCATGCCGAAGGCTGCGACGTCGGTCACCTGCGGCCTGCCCTCCGTGATGGTGCCGGTCTTGTCGAACACGATATTGTCGAGCTTGTGAATGGTTTCAAGCGCCTGTGCGTTTTTGAACAGGATCCCGTTTTTCGCGCCCTTGCCGGTGCCGACCATAATCGAGGTGGGCGTGGCCAGACCCAGCGCGCAGGGGCAGGCGATGACGAGCACGGCGATAAATACGGTCAGGCAGAAGGCGAGATCCTTGCCGGCAAGCGCCCATGCCACGGCGGCCAGCAGCGCGATACCCATCACGACCGGTACGAACACGCCCGCGACCTTGTCGGCCGTGCGCGCGATCGGCGCTTTGGTGTTCTGCGCCTCCTCAATGGCGCGGATGATCTGCGACAGCGCGGTATCTCTGCCGATTTTGCGCGCCTCGACGCGCAAAAAGCCGTTTTTGTTGATCGTCGCGCCCGTGACCGCGTCGCCGACCGTCTTATCGACCGGCATGCTTTCGCCGGTCAGCATCGACTCGTCCACAGCGCTCTGGCCCTCGACGACCACGCCGTCCACAGCGATCTGTTCGCCGGGTTTGACCGAGACGATATCGCCGACCACGACCTGCTCCACAGGAATTTCAACTTCCTTCCCGTCGCGCAGTACGACGGCAGTTTTGGGGGTAAGGTCGAGCAGCTCCTTGATCGCGCCCGCCGTACGGCCCTTGGAACGGGCCTCAAACGTCTTGCCCAGCAGCACAAGGGTGATGATGATGGCGGTCGATTCATAATAGAGCCGGTGTACTGCGTGCGTATCTCCGAGCAGGAGCTGTATTGTAGAGTACAGGCTGTACAGAAACGCCGCCGTCGTGCCCACGGCAATAAGGCTGTCCATATTCGGCGCGAGCCGGAAAAGGTTTCTGTATCCGCGCTTATAGAAGCCGAATCCCGCGATCAGGACCGGTATGGCAAGGCACAGCTGCGTCAGCGCATAGGCCAGCGGCGCCGTGTCGGGATGCAGGAAGGCCGGCAGGGGCAGGCCGGAGCCGATCATGGGGCCCATGGCGATATAAAAGAGAGGGATTGCGAAAACAGCCGATACGATCAGGCTCTTTTGCAGCGATTTCAATTCGTTTTTTGCATCGTTCTCGTCGCGTACGACATAGAAGCCGGCCTTTTTGACAATGGACTCAATGTCGGCGTAGCTTATGCGCTTGTCGTCAAATTCCACCGCTGCAATCTCGGTTGCGATATTGACGGCGGCGGAGCTTACGGCGTCGTTGCGCAGCAGCGCCTTCTGCAGGCCGACGGCGCAGGCGGCGCAGTGCATGCCGCCTATTTTCAGTCGCAGAGATGTCATGGTTCTCACACTCCATTTCTGTCTATATTATATACTATTTTTGTTGTTTATTCAAGAAGCAAAAGAACAGGTTTCCCGCAGCTTGCCATGGCACAGGAAAGCCGAACGCACAATACGGGGCGGCATGTCCAGCCGCATGCCGCCCCGCTATAAAACATTACGCAAAATAAGAACGGGGCCGTAAGTGAATTACAGCGGCTTTACAGCAACGGCGGGGCCGGATTTCGCAAAAT
>ERZ827423.1641-NODE-1641-length-20838-cov-4.041380_pt1 | contig 20838 bp, 13 predicted proteins | sample MGYA00519775_ERZ827423 | MGnify/ENA primary metagenome ERZ827423 (study PRJEB31778, sample SAMEA3449296) | human gut metagenome | biome: human gut; feature: human-associated habitat; material: faeces | place: United Kingdom | collected 2010/2012 ...
TGCTTTGCAGCGTTTTTTCCGATACGCCTGCGCGATAGGCGCGTGTGGCGAAGGTATGACGGAAGCAATGCGGTGTTTTGCCGTAGACGTTGATTGCTGCGCAAACGCGCTCCCACAGGCGACGATTTGCCTGAAAGGTGAGCGGCTGATGCGTATCATCGCGCATGTGCAGCAGATAAGCGTCGGGATCGTGCATTTCCTCTGGCGTGAGCGCGAGAACGTCCCACAGCTTGGGAAGCATCAGCATGTGGCGAAAGCCCGCCTCCGTTTTCGGATCGCCGATGATGGTTTTCGCTTTGGCATAGGTGACGCTGCGCTCGATACGGATCAGCATTTTATGCGGATCAATGTCTTTCATGCGGATGCCGCGGATATCCTCGCTGCGTGCCGGGCAGTAGAGCAGCAGCGCCACATAGCGGCGGTCAAGCAGCTTGGGTATATCCGGCAAATGCGCCTCGATGTCTTCGGCTTCCTTTGTGGTCAGCGGGAGACGTGTGCTCTTTTTCTTGGAGGGGTTGCGCAGCCGCTTGGATTTGGACGGATTGATGGGAATCAGCCCATCTTCAAAGGCGACGTCAAGCACCATGCGGACGACCAGCCAGATCTCGTCAATCGTCTTCTTGGAGAGGGATTCCTTGCTGTTGAGAAAGAGCTGCACGTCGTCGATGGAGATATCCCGCACATCCATTTCGCCGAAATACGGCAGAACGTGGCGTTTGAGATAGCTTTCATAGCCGGTTAGCGTGGTTTCACGCACCTTGCCGACTTTGTAGAGCGTAAACCAGCGCTCGGCAATATCCGAAAAGCGCGTACTTAATCCATCTTTGCGATGTTGCCCGTTTTCATCCGGCGGAACGACAACGCCCTCCGTGATGGCGTGGGACAGATACGATTGAAAGAGTTCCTGTTGTGTTGAGCCGGTCAGCCAGAAGACCTTCCCGTTGATGACCGCTCGTTGTTTGAGTTTTGCAGACATATCCGGTTCTCCTTGTCCAGACATGTCTGACGGGGCTGGTGTGAGGTTGTCAAGGATCGTGGATTCCACGCCCATTGTAGCATGGTTTGGGGGTGGCGTGAAGCCCTGAATCGTTGTCATGGGACTCCTTTCATAAAAAACAATTCAAGTGGCGAAGTGGCAGGCTAAAAGGGCTTAGAGCCGCTTTGCCACTTGAGGAAAAGGACTAAGAGAGCAGACTCACCATCCACTGTGTTCCGTCGCGGACGACGTACAGCTTGGATGCGAGGTTTCGTTTGGCGGAACGGACGGTACGCGGGGAAATGCCCTGCTCCTGCGCGGCTTTGTCGATGACGCTGCTGGGACAGACGCGCCCGTTTTCAAGCAGGGAGAGAATGAGCTTTTCGGCACGCTCAACCTTTGTGGGCGTGTGTTCCGAGCCGGAAAGCAGCTCATCGGCGGTGAGCTGATATTCGCCGAGCCAGCGAAAACCGTCCGCATCGCCGAGCGAGAAAGCCAATGACTTGCCCGGAGGTGCAAGCGAGCTTTTCTCATGCGTCAGAACGCGCGTGGTGGGGTCGTCCCTGACCTTGCCGATGAACAGGAGACTGCGCACGGCGGCAGTCATGTCGATGGAACCAAGCCCGCGATAGGTGCTTTGTGAGCCGGACGCTTTGTTGAGATGACCGATCATCAAAATAGCGCAGTCGTGGGCTTCGGCAATTTCACCCAGTGCGCGGAAGATCGGGCGCACTTCGTTGGCACGGTTCATATCGACCTGAGCGCCCAGAAACGCCTGAATCGGGTCGATAATCAACAGCTTGGCTTGATTTTCGCAAATGGCATGCTCAATGCGGTTGTCTGTCAATGTGAGCATGGATTCGCGGTCGTCAATCACCAACACGCGGTCAAGGTCGGCGCCTGCTTCGATTAAGCGGGGCTTGACGGTATCGCCGAGACCGTCCTCCGCCGTCTGATAGATCACGTTGAAGGGTTCAAGCAGCTCACCGTTTGGAAGCTGTTGACGGTTGGTGCAGGCGGCTGCGAGATACATGGCGAAATAGGTCTTGCCCTCGCCGGGATTGCCTTGCAGGATGGTCAGTTTGCCGAAGGGAATGTATGGATACCAGAGCCAGTGAACGGCGGTTTGTTGCACGTCGCTCATGCGGATCATGGGAACGGAGTCGGGCATGGGAACCTCCTTATCTGGATATTTCAGGATGATGTCGTTCTTCTCGTTCGCGAAGCAGAAGATCAACATTGTGCTGCACTTGTGAGAGCTTCAGCAGTTCGTCGCGCAGAGGAATCAGGCGCGGGGCTTGTTCGGCGTAACTTTGCCGAAGGGTTTCCAGTTCTTCTTTCCAAACCTTGATTGTCGGCGGTTTGTCGCCCAGTTTTTCTTTGAGAATGCGGCGTGCAGCATAGAACAATCGGAGTTTGCTGTCGTGTTCCTGTGCGTAAGCGTCTCGCCGACTTTTCCAGTGAATCGCGTTCAGGTTTTCATAAATCGGCTTATTCTTGGCGTAGATGTCTGCCTGACGAATGAGCGCTTCCAATTCGCGGATTCGGGAAGAAGTGGAATGGAGCGCATCGCTCAACTGATGAAAGGCAGAACGGGTTTCGGAGAGTTGAGTGGAAAGGTCTTCAAGGGTGAAAAGGTGATGGGCTTGCAGAAAATTAACGGTTTCGGCAAATTGCTTGAGATCGCGGATTTTCCCTTTTTGGCTCCATGCCTGAGCATAGCGCCGCTGCTGTTCTTCGCTGACCAATTCCCAAAGCGTGGGCGTTTTAGAAGCTTCCAGCTCAGAGCGGAGAGCGTTGATCCATTCGGTCAGCTTGGCTATCTGCGTTTTTAGTGTACGGGTCAGCTTGTTGGTGGAGCGAATCCAGCGGTTCAACTCGCCTTTTTCCGTGTGGATGCCCTTCTGCTCCAGCTTGCGAACGTTGGGTCCCTCGTGAACGGTTGGAATTTGTTCGACGCTTTGCCGCGCATAAGAACGATGGTCGATGCGCGAAGGAATTCCTTTTTCTTCAAACTTGGCATTGACGGCGTTGCACCACGCGGTGCGCCACGATTCGAGCCTTTCGGGAGAATGCCAATCGGTGGTATGGACGGCATTGAAACGGCAGCGACCGTCTGAACCGCGGATGCGGTTTCCGTTGGCATCCAGCACATATTCGCGACGCTGCTTGGGCGCAAAACTGCCGTCAGGATTCAATGGACGCATGGTGGCCATGACGTGCATGTGGGGATTGGGAATGCCGCCGGTCTTGTCGGGAGAATGAATGGCAAGGTCGGCGATCATTCCGCGATCCACAAATTCTTTTTGCACGAAAGCGCGAGCCAGTTCGATATTTTCGTTCAGTGAAAGTTCGTTTTGCAGCGCGATGTCAAAACTGTATGCGAGCTGCGCTTTGGGATGGCGTTCAGCGGCTTCTACGGCGTTCCAGAGCGTTGCTCGGTCACGGAAGCACTCCGGAGCATGAGCGGGCAGCAGAATTTCCGTATGGAGAACGCCGCCCTTGCGTGTGTAGTCGCTGATTTCGTCGTAATATTCGCTGTACAGGCGTTCGCCTGCGCGATATGCTGCGGCAGCAAGGACGCTCTGTCCCGCGCTTCGCTTGATTTGAGAAACGGAGAAATGATACAGCGCCATCAGCTTTGTTCAAACGATGGAATACCACGCGGATCATGCGCAATTTGGTTTTCGGCGGCGAATGCAAAGCGGATGTTTTCGATATCATCCTCATCATCTTCAAGCGTCATATCCAGGAGAATGTCCTGCACCTCGGAAAGCGCAAAGATGCGCTCCATGACGCGGTAAAAATCAGCTTTATTCAATGCGGCAATCTGCGGGCAGAGGGCATCAATCGCGCCGCCCATGTTGCAAAGATGATGGGTACGCTTTTTCCGTGTGCCTTCGCTTAGATAGCGTTCGCGGTTTTGGAGACGCTGGCTGCGATGCTCGGCTTGCGCTTTTTCCTGCTCAAGATTACGCAGCTTTTGATTCGGTTCGATGTAGGAAGATGGCGTTTTGTTCATAGCGTATGGATTCCTTTCTGAAAAAACGAATGAGAAAAACGGCTGCGGAAGGATTCAAAAACTTTGCGGCAGACGGGATCTGCTTGCAGATCGTGGCTGATGCAAAGTACGCGGGGGATAGGCGCAGAGCGCCGCAAGAGGGGGCAGCCCTCTTGGACGCAGCAACGCTGCGCAAAGTCTCTTGCACTGCAAGTGTAGGGCAAAGAGGAAAAGCACGCGTAAAGCACGAAGATACATCCGAAGGATGTATAGAAGTGCGCCCTTCCGTTCCGTCGGGTTCTGTCGATCGACGAGCAGATCATATCACAAAAGCAAGAAAAATAACAGATGATTCCTAAATGATGGATAAATTCACAAAATCGCAAAAAATCCACGCTCTTGAAGCGGTTATCCAAATTGAAAAATGATGAGGGGAAAAAAGAAATGCTTGAGACGATGCCGATTTCTGAAAAATTAAAGATGCTGCGGGACAGACGCGGACTTACGCTGGACGAGCTGGCAGAACGGACTGGGCTTTCACGCTCGGCGTTGAGCAATTATGAGACAAACGAAAGCAAAGAGGTCAGCCAATTTGCACTGGTCACGTTGGCGAAATTCTATGGCGTTTCGACGGATTATCTGCTGGGACTGTCAGCACTCGAAAACCCGATGCAGGGAGATATTCACGATCTGAACATCAGCAGCGAGATGGCAGAGCTGCTCAAAAGCGGAAAAATCAACAACCGACTGCTTTGCGAAATGGCGACGCATCCGGATTTTCCGAAATTACTGATGGATATGGAAATCATGGTGGACGGTGAAGCGAGAAATGCGATTCGGGCGATTGATATGCTGTTTGAAGCCGTCCGCATGAAAATTATCAAGGAGACGAATATCAGTGAGGACTTAAATGCCCAGATTCTGACGTTCAAGGAAGCGCAGATTGACGAGGACGAATATTTTGAAATGAAAATCAAAAACGACCTGCGCCCGATCCTGCGCTTCCTGCGGGACAGGTACGCTGAAAGAAGCGAGGGAAGCCGACAACTCGAAGAAATCGAGAAATACGTTCAGCAGCTGATTCGGGAAGCGGACATTGTCCGCGAACAGAAAGAACAGAATGTCCCCGATGATGAAATCTGGATTGATCGAACGATAGCCATGCTGATGGCGAAATGGAAAATCAAGTGGAATAAACTGACGGAAGTGCAGCAACGCTCGTTCAAAGAGGTGCTGATGCAGTCGGAATTGAGGAAGGAGCAGCTGCCGAAAAAGAGGATGAGGGGAAAACAGAGGAAGTGACTTTTTGGAATGATGTATCTGAAAAAGTCCAGATGAATTGTCGATTTTGGATGGATAACATGGTATAATGAAACAGACTATTGAAGCTATTTGATTAAATTTGAAGGAGTACAGATATGGAAAAAGCTCAGGCCTCTGCGAATATTGGATTTGAGAAGCAGATTTGGGATGCAGCATGAGAGGTTTAACGGTTGTAGATGTGCGATTGTCAGAGCTTTAGAGCGCGAGTAATGCTTGTCAGTATCAGAAGCTAAAGGGTTTAATTATGCCAGCGGTTTTGGCTCGTCTGTCAAAAAAGGTGTATCTTTTAAAAAGAGCTTTCGTTTTTTGAATTGTATATATAAAGCGATTTAACAATAATTGTGCGAAATGACGCGAAGCAATTGCGCAGATTAGTACTTTTATGCTATAATGATATATGGAATTTTAAGCTTTTCTGACGTGGAATGTCCGCCGAAGAGACGTCTTTTGCAGAAAGAAGCTGTCAGAAGCAATCCTCATTATGCAGGAGGTGACGTGTATGCAGCAGAATGTGCGAGCGGAGTGTCCTAGATGCAGCCGACCGCTGCAAAAATTCAATGGTCACATTGGATATTGTCCCTTTCACAAAGAATGGTTTTCCCCAGTGCCTGGTTTTGAGGCTGAAGCTGCCGAGAAGAATCTTCAGGATGTCGCCGCAGCTGAACGGTTCCGTTTGGAACAAATGCGTCAGGCAGATGAAGCTAAGGCGCAAGAAATCCGGGAACAGCATCAAAGCGTTATACGCAAGGTGATCTCTGTTGTGGTTGCCATTGTACTGATTATCGCTTCCATGATCTTCTTTATTGTGCGTCCCAGCGTGAATTACAGCAACGCGACCAATAGGTTCATTGCTGGCGAGTACCAGATCGCAAGGGATGGGTATAGCGCTTTGAAAAGTTATAAAGACTCAGATGCCCGTGTTCTTCTCTGTGACGCTATGATTGACTTGCACGAAGGGCGTCCGGAAGATGCTGCTGCAAAGCTGGATCAGTTGATCAGCGAAGATCAGGGTGAGACCGCAAGGCAGCTGGCAGATACTTTGTTGCCGATGATGGCAGAATGGAAAACAAAGGGGTTGACTCCTCAAACACTATTGCTCTTACTGAATAAAGTGGACATCATTGATTCTGATGGCACGCTTGATGTCGCTAAGCTGACAGAGGAAGGTCATACTGCGCTTCTTGATGGAAAGCAGCTGTCGACTTATACGAACGATGTGAATGGAGACGAGAATTTGGAGTTGATCGCTCTGAATCCGGATTACTCTGTGACCGTTTATCGAATGACTGCGGATAGCAATGTTCGTATGTCAGTTGATAACGATACTGCTTCCGTGTGCGAGATGGTGTTCGGAAACATGTATAAGGATACGGATGTAAATATTTCGGTTGCTTGCTTCTCAGAAGCCTATCGTCTTCTGCCTAACGATGAAACGCGTTCTGCGCTGACTGTGGCTTATCAACTACGCTCCGCTGATTACGAAAATGCGGGTAACATGGAAGCTGCTATCGCTGATGCGCGGAGTGCTATGGAAACTGCTGGAACGCCGGATGCTTTCGCATTCTTCTATGATGTTAATCTTCGTAATTGCAAGAATGGGCATGACACGACAACATCCATCACGATGTGGAATGAATTTGCGGCTAACGCTGCAACTGAATTGACTCGCTTCTCTGCCCAAAGCCTTTGGCAGGCAGATGCTGCTCGGTTGCATATAGCCAGAGCGGCCGAACTCGCTGCGCAGAAGGATGCTGGGTGCATCTCTGAAATTCGTACTGCAGCAGAAATGGGCGCAGATGTGGTCAGTGCTATTACGGAGGCAGAGTCTCATTTCGAGCCGGGTCTATCCCTTGCCCACCTGCGTCTGATGGAAATTGAGCTTCTTAGCACAGACGCAGCTAAAGAACAAGAAATCCGTTCGAGCATGGCGAGTGAAGTTCTTACTGCGATTAGCGAGTGGAAGTCTCGCGGAATTGCGCCTGTCGAGGTTCCTGCACTGATTCATTTTGCGGATGATCAGGGAATCGACCTGAGCGGTATCAATCGTGACGATATCTATGAGGAGGCTGCGGTAGAATCTGCTGGGAATATTGTGCAGTATTCTTTTGTGGACTGGGATGCGGATGGTTATAAGGAACTTCTCACGCTCGACGCTTCCGGCAATCTTTCTCTGTATGGAACGAATGAAACATGGAAGGTCGTTTCCTCCATTGATACCAAGCTTCCCGGTTCCTCGTATTCCGTTGCCGATGAAAGCGCTCCGCTGATCCTGATCCTGTCTTCTGGGAAAGATGAACTTCTAACCGTCACCGGAACTGGCAGAAAGTTAAAATCTCTTTTCCGCGAAACTGGCATCAGTCACTATCAGGTTAACGGTTCCGCTATTACATTCTCTCGTCTGTTGGAGGGCTCCATTGCACGCTACAACGATTACACCTATGAAGCTGTCGGCACAACGAATCGTCCAGAAAGAACGGGAATCAACTGGCATCAGAATGATTATCCGCAGCCTGCGAATGCTGTAGCTGCGGTACAGAGGTACTTTGAGGCGCGAGCTTATGATATTTCAGAAGAAGCCGCGCTATTGACCGAAGAATCCTCAGATGTTGGTTTTTTCTCGACCGATCATATGAACAAGCTGCCTGTGCCGGATGTTCCGGGAACAGTCAATGCAATTGCCTATCAGACACAGGATGGAAGGGAACTCTTTGAAGTTACCTATCCTTCCGGAACACAGATTGTTCGCACTTGGATATCTGCGGAATATATCAATGGATGGAAACTGACAGGCTCAGCGGATACCTATGGTCCAGGTCTTGACACTGACAATATTGACTACTCCATTCCCTTGATTAGCCTGAACGCAGAGACAACGAATACCATCTCGACACGTGGAGGGAGAAAAACGTATCGCTTACTTGTCCCTTCGCATGGTAGAATTGGGCTCGTATGGCAGTCTGGCACAAAGGCAGCGTCTCGCACATCTCATACAGTGACGATGTTCCGTGGTTCCCTGACAGGCGATTCTGTCTTCAGCTATCTGCTTCAGCCCAGTCTTAATAAGCAGCAAAGCAAGGATATGTTCGTATCTGCTGGCGTTTATTATGTAACGGTAGAGGCTAATATCGCGGACGCTGACCCGTACCAGATGACTATCACCTATGACGCGGAAACGCATGTGGAACTGGAAAATAATGATACATCCGCGAGAGCGACTGCTGTCGAGCTCAATACTGGTTATGCAGGAATGCTCTCCAGCGCAAAGGATGTGGATTATTATTCCTTCACTTTGGACGCTACCAGCGCGGTGAACGTTACCTTCGGTTTGCCCGGAAATGGAAGCAAATCCACCACACATACATTGAATGTGATCAATGTGGCAGATGGAAGCGTGCTGTCCACTGTCGGTGTACCGGGCAACGCGCAACTTTCTGAAACCGGCAACCTTTATCTTTCTTCCGGTACTTACTTGGTGCGAGTGGCAAAGGGAACCGCTTACACCAATGATGAGTATAATCTAACCGTCAACGTTGACCAGAACGGCAACATGGAATCCGAGCCGAACAACACGCCGGAAACTGCGAGCCCTATTCCGGTTAACGAAGACATCCGCGCATCAATAGGACGGGAGGGGGATGTTGACTACTTTGCGTTTACTCTGGATGGAGATGCTGTCATTCAGCCGAAGTTCACTTTCACGCCGACTGACAGTTCCTCCAAGACCTATGTGCTGACCATCATGGACGCCAGCCGCCGGGAGATGCTCAAGGTGAACATCGGCGGCAAAGAATCCACCAAGGTCATGGCTCCTGTTGCGCTCACGGCGGGCACGTACACCGTGAAGATCGAGAATCCGAGGTTCGTTCGTCAGGACTACACGCTGTGCCTGGTCAGTATGGCGGTTGACCATTCTGAGAAAGAACCGAACGATTCGGCAGCACTCGCAACAGACCTGATTGTTGGTCAGCCACGCATCGGTGTCCTCTCTACGGAGGCGGACATCGACTACTACAAGGTGACTTTTGCCGAACAGACAATGGTCACGCTTAAGTTCACATTTGCGCAGATCGCAAAAGCGAACACCGCTTTTGCACTGAGCATCGAACAAAACGGAAAGACACAGTGGACAGCCAATATTACGGGAGATAGCGGCGGTATCGAGCAGCAGCTTCGGTTCCCTGCGGGGGAGTATTACTTCAAGGTAAAGCCGTCTGCCTGGCTGAGCACGGTGTATACGATCAGTTTGGACTAAATAAGCAAATGGAGGATAATACGATGAAGAAAATTCTTTTGATGTTGCTCATTCTTTCAATGATGCTGACGGCTACTGCTTTTGCGGATGATACCGGCATTCAGGTTATTGGCGGGCCTTCGGCGGAAAGTACGCCCGTATCCCTGGACGACATGAAAATCGGTAAGACCGCAAAGATCGACGGTTTCGGCGACGTCACGATCCTGTCTGCGGAATGGCGTGACGAAATTGCTTACGGCAATGATAAATCTTGGTATTCTGGCGCCGAAGCGGAGTATCTGTACCTCAAGCTCCGGATTCTGAACACGCAAAAAAGCGCGCGCGACTATGCGCAGGAAATTCATGACATTGTCTGTGACTTCGGCGATGGGTATCAGTTTGGCGGATGGTTTCGCCAAAGGGAGGATGACACGGATGATGGATACCTGTACAAAAACGAGAAAGACAGCTATGAGATAGCGCCGCTCTATGCGGGACGGTACGGCGTGATCGTAACCCTGCCGAATCTTGTCGTGGAGAGCAAGGAACCGCTCAGCGTGACCTTTAAAATTGGTGATAACGAATTTACTTATCATCATCGCCGGTGACGGAATGCTCCGTACGCGAATCCGTTGGAGAATGAGAAAAGAGCCTTCATGAAGAAAAAGATTTCCCTTGTTCCCACGCAAAAGGCACACCGTTAACGATAATATACGATGTCGGTTATCATGCGGCATAATTGGACAGTGTAGCGAAATGTTAATCGACGCGAAGAGCGGGAGGGTAATGAACTATGAGAAGAATTGGTGATGAAGAGTATCATATAGATTTTAACACTATGCGCTAGCATTGACGAATCTGATTCCACTGGCGATATGTTAAGCACATTCGCCAGTGGATATACAAGAATTAACCCATAGCAGCTTTTACAGATTGGTTCTTGTATATCCACATCCACAGCAAGGAGGGAGAGAAGGACATGGCACTCTTTGGTAAAAATAAATCTGCCGTTCAAAAACACTCCATCATTGAGGTCATCGAGTACGAAGGGCCAAATGATGTTCTCATCTGGAAATTCCCTAATGAGGACTTTAATACGAATACCCAGCTGATCGTTGGTCCCTCTCAGGAAGCGGTCCTTGTAAAGGGCGGGCAGGTGTTGGAGCGTTTCATTTCCGGCACATATACGCTCAGTACGAAGAACTATCCATTCATTCGGGCGCTTGTGGGTCTCGTGACCGGCGGTGTGTCCCCCTTCTCCTGCACCGTATATTACGTCAACAAGGTTGTTTCCATGGGTATTGAATGGGGTACGGATACGCCAATCTCCATTGTTGATCCTGTTTACAAGGTTCCAATCGATATCAGAAGTTACGGAGATCTTTCTCTTCACGTAGAGAATGGACGGATGCTTATGGAAAGATTGGTCGGTCAGACACAGGGTTTTAGTCATCAAGAAGTAATGCAATTCTTCAGCAACCTGATGGCTACTCAGGTACGTGGCGTTATTTCTGGTACTATGATGTCCCATAGTCTCTCACCTATTGGCATTGATGCTTATCTGGCAGATATGTCCAACTACGCTATGGAACGAATTGCTCCTATTTTCGAGCCTTATGGGATGGCAGTGAATCATTTTACCATTGCGGCGATCACTGCGCCTGAGCTGGATACTATAAAGCAAAAAGCTCGCGATTTGCAGGAGCATCGTATGGAAACTGACGTTGGCGTTGAGGACAAAAAGAAGTTTGCTCAGGCGCAGGCGTTTGAAAATCGTGAACTGGGTATCAATGAGCAGCAAAAGATAGTGGGACGTGCCATGGAAACCCTTGCCGGCAACCCTGGTCCTATGATTGGGGCGGCAGGGGGAATGGCTTTTCCTGGTATGATAGGGGGAAACATTGCTCAGCCTTCTGCTGCAGGAACAGCAGAGATGGCGCGTATGCTGCTCAATCAGCAATCGGAACAGCAACTTGCTCAAGACTACAGCGGCACCATGCCGGGAGGAGAAATGCCTGAGATGGGCATGATTGAAGAAGCCGATTCTCAATCCGGTGTGTCGCCGGAAAAAGAAACCTTTGAAGAACGTGCAAGAAAAATTAAGTTTTTGCTTGACAATGACATGATTACCCGAGAACAGTTCAAGGAGAAGCTCGACCAACTTATGGATGAAATCTAATGAATAGTCTGGCAATGAAGTTAGTTGTTTAAAGGCGGGGATCGATATGGAATTTGACTGGAACAGTCTTGAGGAGAACGTAATGATTCAGGATGACATTGAACCAGTCGAAACGTCTCTTCAGGAGTATTCGGATGTTGATGATACTTTGTCCATAGAACCGATGGAGCCAACTGACGATGCGCCCGAAGCGTCCTTAGAGCAGATAGATGAAGATTCATCCGAATATGAAGAACTTTCTGATCCGGAACCGCAGATGGAAGATTCCGACTGTAATATAGAAGGATTGGCAGATGAGCCGGAGTTAGTCGAGGATGCCATTCAAGACGATGGATTTGAAGCACTTTCTGATAGTCGGGAGTTAGAAGAGATAATAGAAAACACGGATGATTTCGGTTTGGAAGACGAAGAAAACACGGAAAACTTGTCTGATGAAGAAAAAGCAGAAATAATGAAAGATTTTGTAGATCAAAACGTCAGCCCATCCGTACTGCCTAAGAGTAATGGACACTGGGAGAAAGAAGTAGGGAACAGTCGATGGATTCCCGACAAAAACGCGACTGTTACTTGGCAAAAGGGCGGGAAAACATATACGAAAACCTATGGGGATATCATGGAAGAACAAGGAATTGAAGGAATCGAATATTTCAATAAAGAACCTGATTTTTCGAAGGTGGAAGATTCTGTTGTTCGACATGTTGAATTAGAGAGTTTTTCCGATTCTCGTACAGGAAGCGGTGGCACCTATAGCATGGCGAGCAAAGCAGCGGCAGAGAGGTTAACCAGTGAAACAGATGAAGAGTGGACACCTCAGCATGTGCAGAAGTACATGGATGATCACGGCTTGACTTGGCATGAGTGTGCTGATCGGAAGACAGTCCGCGCCGTTCCTGCGGAGATTAACGCAGGTTTTAAGCACACTGGCGGAATCGGTATGGAAAAATCAATAGCCGCAGCAGCAGAATCATTGAATGAACGCATCGGTTTAGGAAAAGGCTTCGCACTGGACAGAGAATCGTCTGCTCAGAAAATGAATGTAGAATCGGACGATCTGGATGTTGCTATTCAAGCAAATAAAGACGAATTTCAGAATGTGAAACGCTCAAAATGAAATGGGAGGGAAAACGTAAATGAAAAAGAGTAACGCTGGGATTTGGATGGGCATAGAGGTGTTCTTTCTTGCTGCTGTCTACAGCGTAATTCTTTTTTTAGTCAAGCCATATTTCGATGTTGCCGCTTGGGTGTTATATAGCGCTACAATGATTGCTTTTTTGCTGGTTGGCATACAGATTATTGCGTTTGTTCGGAAAGGTTCCGGCGTTATCATGGATACAGCGCTTGGAATTGTGACAGCGATTTATTTCGTGCTGCAACTGATCTTCGGCGGCATTGTCTGCATGAGCTTCAACGGTATTCCTCTTACTGCTGTGATCGTTGGTGAACTCATTGTTTTGGCTGCCTATCTGACCGTTGCCTTCTTGATGTATGCCGCACAGAGCAACAGTGCCGCACAGGATTATAACGATCGAAAAACGGTACAGAAGATGCTTCTTCTGGAGCACGACATATTGAGCATGATGGGAGAAACTACGAATTCAGAGGTGAAAAAGGCATTGAAAGATTTAGCTGAAGCGTTTCATTTTAGCGATACTGTTTTACTTTCTGATTTTGCAGAGGTTGAAGGACGAATTGCTCAGAACGTTGCCATTCTGCGGACTGAATTAGTAGATGAAAATGCAGATCCACTTGCTAGAATAGAAACACTTCATCAATTGCTGAAAGAGCGTGATCGAGTAGCAGCGATCCTCAAGCGATAAGCAAAGAACAAAAACATTGTGCAGTTTATACCTGCACAATGTTTTTGCAATAAGATGCTATATACATGGTATCAGGAAAATTGAAATTTTCGCCACCATATTTGATGCTGAAGCGACCGATTCTTCTAATGTGGGTGGGAATTCCATCGAACCACAACGGAGGTATGGATTTATGAAAAGATTGACACGGCTAAAAGACGGAAATCATATCGGAATAGCTGCTCTGGAGATTGATATGATACCTGCTGCCGCAATTCTGGATTCGGATAACTCCACAGCTTTGAAAAAGAACATGACAGTGTTCGCTGAAATGATCAATACAGTTGCTCACGGTTCAATTCAGCAGGATACTGTTTTGGAACTGCTTTGCGTTACAACACCCATCACGGGGCAGGCGTATAAAGCACAGCCAAAACTGTTTATTGTTGCTCGGAAGTTTGGCCGCAATGCTGCAACGATAGAGTCAAAACTCAGAACCTTCTGCGATAGCTGTTCTGCTTCGCTTCAATCAACGTCATATAAGTTAAAAAGTGTTGACGAATCATGGGAAGATTTGCAACATTACATTGCAGGTGTCCGCGAAGAATCGGCTTTGTCGCTCGAAAAGCAGGTGCGTATAGGCCAGTTTTCTAGTCAAACTGGCTATGTGTGCTACATAAACCCCTATAAATTGGAACATACTAACAACTTTGAACGAGTCTATGAAGCGATGACGCATTATCCAGGTATGGCATTGACTTTTCAAATCATACCAACGACGTTTATTTCAACTGAGGTAAGCTTCATTCAGGAAGTAATGCTCTATATTGATATGCCAATGCGTCCGGGTCAGCCGACGATACAAGCAAACGATGCTGTGGATTACTATCGAAGAATCTGGGAAGTGCTTGATAAGCATCAGTTTCTGTATAATATTATGCTTTTTGGAACTGCTGACGCAACGACAATGGTTGGAAGTCGATTGAGAAGTATACTACAGCATGAAGATGAAGCTGTGGGGTTGACATTAACAGATCGAACAGGTCAGCTTCCGCGGTATGCTGCAAGTTATGCCATGTATCCGTGGAACATGGTGACCTACAAAACGCAGCATCCTGACAAACCTGAGATTGTGCCTCGACATTTTATGCGGATGATTCACATGATTTCAACAGCGGAAGTCATGACTTTCTTCCACGCACCCATTGATGATGGAAACATCATTGGTTTTCCAGTAAACCGAATCCGTATGTCCCGCGAAACGTTTGTCAATGGCATCATTGATGAGAAAAGCATTCAGCTTGGCAAGTTAATGGGAACTGGAAGCACTGAGGTGCCGTTCGGTGCGCCTATGAAGAATTTTACAAGACATGCCTTGATTGTTGGAATGACCGGAACTGGTAAAACGACGTTTTCAATTAGCCTCTTGCTTCAATTCTACAAGCGAGGTATTCCTTTCCTTGCGATTGAACCGACAAAATCCGAGTATAGGGCCATGATCGATGCTGTCCCGGATCTGCAGATCTTTACACCGGGGAAGAACAATGTTGTTCCCTTTATTATCAATCCTTTCCTGCCGCCGGAAGGGATTAATTTGGAAGTTTTCAAGTCCAGCCTTGTCAGCGCGTTTAAGGCTGCATTTTCGATGCCTAATCCGTTGGACATACTGTTTGCTAGTGCTATTGATGCTTGCTATATTAAGCATGGTTGGCGTGGATATAGCAAACGAGGTGATCCTGGCACGCGGTTGTTCGGTTTGCATGAATTTATACTAACTTTCCGGGAAATCATCCGTAATTCCGAGTATGCTGCGGAGTCTAAAGGAAATATGGAATCTGCTGGCGTGTTTCGTCTACTGAATCTCATTGTTCAGAATGGAAACATTTATGATACTGAAAAGAGTGTCCCACTATATGATCTGCTACGCAAGCCAACGATAATTGAACTGGACGCAATCGACAATCAGGAACAGAAAGCCTTAATCATGGCACTTCTTCTGATCAACATCATCCTTTATACCAAGCACAACCAGATTGGAGATGGTAAGCTGAAAAACATCCTTCTGATTGATGAAGCACATGTGCTGCTCGGAGGAGAAACGCAGACGCAGGAAGGGTCAGCCGAGGCAGGAGCTTCGACTGTGCGCAATTTGCAGAACATGATCGTTGGGATTCGTTCTTATGGAACGGGTATTATCATCGCCGATCAGTCACCACAAAAAGTCACCAAAGAAATTGTCGGCAACACAGATGTCAAGATTATGTTTCAACTGATTCAGACGGAGGATAAGAATATCATTGCGGCTAGTAGCAATATGGACGAAAACGATAAAGAGCAGTTATCCCGTTTGAACACAGGCGAAGCATATGCATATTTCCGTGAACTTGGAGAACCCGTCAGGATCATGACTGAAGACATACGTAAAAAAGAAGGAATTCGATTGGTTGTTCCGGACAGTGAATTGCAGAAGCGGATGCATTACTGGGATGACAAACAGGAATTGTTGAAGCCATACAGTGACTGTTCTGTGACTTCTGTTTGTGGAAGGTGCGATTTTACCCTTCGTGATGATGCGAAATACTACATGGATCAGTTATTCATGAAGGATAAAGCACAGATAAAAGATAAAAATACACTTTTTTCTAAGGTAATCAACATGGAAAAACGCTTGAAGGAACTGAATACCAATTATGAAGGAGAACGATTCCGGCAACTGCTGTATTGTGTATGCGTTAGGTATATCCGGAAAGCTGCCCTGGAAACCTCGGCTATCCTTTCTTGCGCAGAAACAGAGCGTGTACTTATCAGAGTGCTTAATCTGAAGGATGAGAAGAAGACAGTCGCAGAATAACGAGCACGGGTTTGTTCGAATGCTTCGACTTTAAGAAAAATGTTATCTTCATCACTGAAGTAACGCATAGTAGCGTTTTCTGATCCGCCTGCGCGATAGGCGCGTGCGGTGAAAAGAAAGTGCTTTGAATGGTTGTTTTTTTCTGTTTTCCACAGTACAATGAACTCGGATAAAACCGAGTCGGAGGTGACCGAGCAAATGAAATTCTATGGACGGGAAAAGCAGCGCAAGGATTTGCATCGCCTGTTTTTGTATGAAGGGATGCAGCTTGGCTTGATTTATGGGCGCAGGCGCGTCGGCAAAAGCGAGCTGATTAAGCAGAGCCTGCGCGAAACGGATGTAACCAGCATCTATTTTGAATGTAAACAGACGACGGAACAGAATAACACGGAGAGTCTGTCTGTGCTGCTGGCGGATACATTTCATTTTCCAAAGCCGTCTTTTGACAGCATGGAAGCGTTGCTGACATATCTGTTTGAAGCGGCGAAGGAAAAGCCGATGATCCTGGTGCTGGATGAGTACCCATATCTGCGCGAGGTTGTGCAGGGGATGGATAGCGTTTTGCAGGCGTTGGTTGACCGCTATCGCGATACATCGGCGCTGAAGCTCATCCTGTGCGGCTCGTATGTAGATGTCATGAAATCCCTTTTACTTCGGGAGAATCCGCTGTATGGGCGCGTAGATCGAACGATTGATTTGAAGCCGATGGATTATTATGAATCGGCACTGTTTTATCCGACTTTTTCTGACGAGGATAAGGTTAGGCTGTACAGTGTGTTCGGCGGGATTCCGTATTACAACAGGCTCATCAATTCGCAGCTTTCGGTTCGGGAGAACATTATCGAGTTGATTGCTTCGCCGGACGCCCGGCTGGAAAATGAAGTTTCGATGTACCTCAAATCGGAAATTTCCAAAATCAACAATGCAAACGAGGTATTTGAAGCGCTGGCACGGGGATTCTCGAAGTACAGCGATTTACTCTCGCAGTCCCATGTTTCCAGCAGTCCGGCGTTGGCGGATGTGCTGGAAAAGCTCATTCGCATGGAGGTTGTGAAAAAGGAAGCACCCATTAACGACGCAAACAACAAGCGCAAAACGGGGTATATCATTACGGATAATCTTTCGCTGTTTTACTATCGGTATGTGTTCCGATATTCCTCACAGATGAATGTGATGGATTCCGACGTGTTTTATGACCGGTATATCAGGGATGATTTTGAAAAGCAGTATGTGCCGCGCCAGTTCGAGGAAATTTGCAGGCAGTATCTGATTCGTCAAAATCGTGCGGGAAAGCTCCCGATTCCGTTTGATCGAATCGGAAAGTATTATTACGATGATCCGCAGACGCGGACGAACGGCGAGTTCGATATCGTGACGGAAGATCCGAATGGCTACGTCTTTTATGAGGCTAAATTCCGCAGTGAACCGCTCACAGAGAGCATGATTCAGCAGGAAATCGAGCAGGTCAGGCGGACGGGGATGAATTGTTATCGGTATGCGTTTATCTCACGGAGTGGATTTGATGCACAGGCGGATGAAGGGGTGGAGCTGATTCCGCTCGAGAAATTGTACGAATGAGTTTGAATAATAACAATCGGAAAGCCGAAAAATACCTGCTTTATCGTATCAAGAATATAAGAAAATAGAGGTGGAAATATGATTAGTCCAGATTTGCCCATTACGAAATCTGAAGAAGATGCGTTAAACAGAAGTAATTTTGCAAAGAATCTTGCACAAGCAGTGATACAGTGTACATTTCCAACTTCTTTTTCTATCGGCTTATATGGAAAATGGGGAAGTGGCAAAACATCTTTATTAAATATGGTGATAGAGGAAATAGAGAACATTGAAGAGAGTACGATTATTCTCAGATTTAATCCATGGCTATGTTCTGACTCGAAACAGTTGGTAATTCAATTCTTCAAACAGATGTCTGCGGTAATAAAATTAAAAAAACCAGCAGAAGAAAAAGTATGGGAATTAATTGATCAATATGGTGATATGTTTGAAGCTGCAGGAATAATTCCTATTGCGGGGGAAATGATACAACAAGCAGGAAAAGCTATTACAAAAAAAGCGAATGAACAGGTTAAGGAAAGAAAGGATAACCTGCAAAAAAGTAAAGATCAGATAATTGATAGGATTATAAAGGAAAAAATAAAAATCGTTATTACTATTGATGATATTGATCGGCTTTCGGAAGAAGAAATCATTGCAGTCTTTCAGTTAATTAAAGCATTGGCGGATTTTCCTAATACGATTTATATCTTGGCTTTTGATTATAAAACGGTCGTTCAAGCACTGGGAAAGGTACAAAATGGAGATGGTAGAGAATATCTGGAAAAAATAATTCAGGTTCCGTTTGAAATTCCTGCACCTGACATGGATAGTATCTATGATACGCTTTTTTCTAAGATTAACTCAATTATTGGGGATGTTTCAGAGGAACAATGGGACAAAAATGAGTGGACAGAACTTTTCGAGTTTGGAATGAAAAAGTATATCCAGTCTATTCGTGATGTCATTCGTTTTGTAAATGTATTCTTTCTGAAATATGGAATTTTAAAAGAAGAAACAAATCTTGTTGATTTAATTGGACTTACGACGCTACAAGTATTTGAACCATATATATATTCAAAAATGATAATCTATAAGGATGTATTGTGTGGTAATAATTTTAGTATTGCATATGTAGAACAACAGGAAAAAGAGAATGAAATAAGAGACTTTCTTAATCAGCTAATACCGGATGATGAGACGGTAAATAATAAGGAGGCTTCCTTAAGTATAATAGGGATTTTGTTTCCTAAAATAAGAAATATACTGGATATGCCGTATGGAAGAGGAAGAAACTATGTACAGCGAGAATTGATTTCAAATAATAGAATTTCGATTCCAACATGCTTTGATAGATACTTCTCACTCTCGCTTGAAAGTAATGCTATATCAACTCCTCTAATTAAGCATTTGATTTATGAAGCAAATGAATTGGAACTTGATGAAAGTATAATGGAAATTTACAAAAATGGAAAAATAAAGTGTTTATTAGATAAAATAGCGGCATACGCAAATGATAAAAAGGCGATAAGATTATCATGTGATAGAGCTTCTTTGATTATTACAGTACTTTCACGAAAATGGAGTTGTTTTAAAGTAGATGATAGAGATAAGGATTTCTTTTCAATACCATTTGTATGGAAGTATCTTTATTGTGTTGATCCGTTGCTGAAAAGGATTGACTCAAGTAACCGTTTCTCTGTTATTTGCGCAATTTTTAAAGATGAATCTGTTCAGCCGTCAACATTGGCGCTTCTTTTGGATGATTTCGAAAATCAGCTTGGCAGATTTACGGAAAGAAAATCAAAAGAAAATGATGCTGTTTTTTCTCTAGAAGAAGTCTTGATACTCGAAGATATATTTAAAAAGCGTTCAATAGAGGCAATCGATTCTCGACTTGTGTTGCAACAATATAATGGATTGAATTTTTTATGGATGCTGGGACAGATTGACGCTGAGCTAGCAAAAGAAAAAAAGGAAACAATTATTACTGATGATTTTTCGCTCTTAAAGATTATAGACTATTGCGTATCGAAAGGATCAGTGGCGAGCATATCGATCGAAAAAATACGGAAAGTGAATAAAAGAGCTTTGGAAGAGTTCATTGATGTTAATGAGGCTTATAGACGAATTAAAGAATATATGGAAACCGAAGAATTTTATAAGTCACCAGAAGATGAAAAAATAAGTGCAATGACATTTACACTCGTTATGGAAAACACAAATTCTGAAGCAACGATGGAAGATAGTGTATCAGAAGAAATAGCCATGCGTGCGCTGAGACAAGTGGCTAAGGATAGTGGAAGAGAATGAAATGTTGCATTTGAACATGATGGACATTATGAAGAAATAGATGCGCCAACGGAAGAATAGAGCATTTATCTACATCAAACAGCATTTTATTGTATGATTTAGAGGTGAAATAAAAGAAAAATCCTTTGCCTGTCAAAGGCAAAGGAATAGCGACATTGACCTAAACAGTCTGAAGCCTCCGAATAATTGCTATTTTTGTAAATTTATCATGTTTATAAATGCGCTAAATCCACACAAATCTTCCGTCATCAACTGTCTCACATCCGCCCCGTCATCCATGTCTTTTATTTCCAATTTTGATTTTTCATACCCGAAGTGTCATGTGTTCGAATCACATTGCCGCTACCAGAGAATCCAGTCAAGATGATTGCTTGGCTGGATTTTTTGATGTGTAGGAAATTGCATAAAACCGTCCGCGTGAGCAAGACTTTGATGCGTGGCAGACTTCGGCGGAAGTGAAGGCGGGCTCAGCCCGCTTTTGTTCATGTCAAAGTGCCGAAATTTTGGGATTTCGGCACTTTTTTTGTCACATCTTCAATAAAATAACAATCGTTTAGGTACCGTCAAGTATTATGCGCAAATTCATTTACAAGTCTGGCAGAACTCAGTCT
>ERZ827423.1643-NODE-1643-length-20822-cov-4.094669_pt1 | contig 20822 bp, 22 predicted proteins | sample MGYA00519775_ERZ827423 | MGnify/ENA primary metagenome ERZ827423 (study PRJEB31778, sample SAMEA3449296) | human gut metagenome | biome: human gut; feature: human-associated habitat; material: faeces | place: United Kingdom | collected 2010/2012 ...
AAGTGAAGCTTCTGTTATTATGTAGTTATATAAAGGTTCGTCTAAACAATATATTTTTTTAGCTTTCATCATTGCTTCAAAATTAAATAATGTATCTTCACTGGCAACTTCGTTATAATTTACAAATTTAATATTATTATTTTTTAAAGCATCTAATAAATTATCATCAGCTTCAATTATAAACTTAATATTATCATTAAATTCTTTATTAATCACTATATATTCTTTTAATAATAATTCTATATCTTTTAATTTATTATAATTAAATTCTAGACTAATTATAAATCCATTTACAAGTTTATATTTAACTGTATTTTTAATAGCATTACTACATGAATTAGAATATGCTCTTAAAAGCCCACCAGCACCCAGTTTAATCCCACCAAAGTACCTTGTAACAATACATAAAACATAATTTAAGTTATTCTTCTCTAAACACTCTAAAATAGGCATGCCAGCAGTACCAGCAGGTTCATTATCATCATTAAATCTTTTAGTATTATCAATAATATATGCATAACAATGATGAGTAGCATCCTTATACTTATCTTTAATAATACTTAAATATTTATTAACTTCATCTGTATTTTCTACATAAAACAAATTAGTAATAAATTTAGATTTATTAATTATGGTAATATTTTCAATATTTTCTATAGTTTTCATAAATTCACCATTTTAATTATATCACAATAAGTGTATAATTAAATGGGTGTTATTATGGATAATTATGAATATGAAAGAAATTTATATTTAAATGGAGTTAATTATATAGCAGGTGTAGATGAAGTAGGACGTGGTCCACTTATAGGCCCTGTAGTAAGTGCATGTGTTATTCTTCCTAAAGATTTTATACCAGAAGGTCTTACAGATTCAAAGAAGTTATCTGAGCATAAAAGAGATTATTTTTATAATGTAATAAAAGAAAATGCTTTAGGAATAGGTATTGGTATAGTTAGTCCAGAAGAAATTGATGAAATAAATATATATGAGGCATCTAAAAAATCAATGATGCTTGCTATTAAAAATTGTAATCATAAAATAGATCATGTATTAATAGATGCAATGAAGTTAGATTTAGATATTCCAAGTACATCAATAATAAAAGGGGATATTAAAAGTATATCTATATCAGCTGCATCAGTAATTGCAAAAGTAACAAGGGATAAAATGATGTATGAACTAGATAATAAATATCCAATGTACGGATTTGCTAATCATAAAGGATATCCTACTAAAAAACATATAGAAGCAATACATAAATATGGATTAATAGATGGGTATAGAAAAACATATGGTCCAGTAAAAGATTATATTAATTCTATCTAAAAGTAATATTATCATCTTTTATTGTAATACGTATAAATGCTGCTAAAAGAGCAAAAAAGGATGCAACAACCTGTTTATATTGAGAAGAGTTTTTCTCATAAGATAACCCCATAAAAGCATTAATAAAAAAGTAAATAGCAGTTATAAATAAAATAGTTCTTCCAAGATGAACCAAGCTATTTTTATCATCATCATTTAAATCATTATTAGTAACATAAATATATATTATTTCAACAATTATAATTAAAATATATGCAGTAGTATTTAACGTACGTTCTAAATTTTCATCCATATTTCACGTCCTAAATATACAAAACTTGACATTTTTTGATAAATGTGTATAATATACATCATCAAAAAGGGGGAATTAACATGAAATTAAATAAGGTTTTGAAAGTTTTTTCAGTCATTTTTGAATGCTCAGCAATAGGTAACATAGTTTTATATATATATAATTTTTACATGTCTAGTAAAAAATATGAGATTATGCCAGAAAAAGTAAAAACAAATCTTAATATATTTATGATTGCAGCTATAATTTCATTAATATTATTTCTAATAATAAAATATGTTTTATATTTAAGAAATAAAACTGATAATGTAGAAGAAATAGAAACAGAGCCTACTAATAGTGTTAATGATAATGTAATAGAAAGAGTAATAATACATAAAGATTCTTATGAAGTGCCAAAAGAAAGAAGAGCTTTATGTCCAAACTGTAAAAATATAGTAGATAAAAATGCAGTAATATGTTTAAAATGTGGATTCTTACTTAAAGAAATAGTAAAAGAAAAAGTAATAGAAAAACACATATATGAAAAAAATAATAGCAATATAAATAGTAATATAATAAGAAAAAAGAATACATTCGATAATGTAGATAAAAGAAAACTTAAAAATATACTTATAAATGTAGGACTTGGTATAGCAATAGTTATATGTTTAATACTAATAATAAGTATGGCAATAGAAAGAGGAATTATCTAAGAAATTAGATAATTTTTTTATTTTAAAAACTTGTCAAAAATGGTGAGTTTTGATAAAAACATGTATATTTATATAGAGGTGAAAATATGGTACAAAGAACTGAATATCTTGAGGAATTAAAAAATAGTAATAGTATATAAAGATATAATGTCGAGAAATAATATATCAGATAAATTATTACTTGAAAGCATATTGAAATTTATATTTGATAGTATAGGAAGTCCTATATCAACAAAAAAATTAGTGATACATTAACAAGTAAAGGTACAAGTGCAAGCAATCACACTGTTGAAAACTATATAAATGCATTTTTAGAAAGTTTTTTAATTTATAAAGCAGAAAGATTTGATGTTAAAGGTAAAAATTTACTTGTAAGAGATTATAAATACTATGCGGTTGACTCTGGTTTAAGAAGTTATCTTTTATGAAAAAATCTGATAGTGATATGGGACATATATTAGAAAATATAGTATATCTTGAACTTTTAAGAAGAGGTTATAAAGTTTATGTTGAAAAAGTAGATGATTTAAAAGTTGATTTTGTAGCAGAAAATAGGGATGGATTAAAGTATTATCAAGTAGCGTTAACAGTAAAGGATGAAAAAGTTTTAGAAAGAGAATTAAAATCATTACAAAAAACATGGGATCATTATCCTAAAAAAATATTGACTTTGGATATGGATTTAGAATCAGACTATGATGGCATAACAAAAATTAATGTAATTGATTGGTTATTAAAAGATTAAAGAGCTTGAAATAAAGCTCTTTTTAATATTCAAACTATTGAAGAAATATAGATAAAATGATATTATAATTATATATAATAAAGGAGTGTAACAATGAAAAAAAGAGGATTTACTTTAGTAGAACTTTTAGCAGTAATAGTGGTAATAGGCGTAATATTAGTAATAGTAGTACCAAGAGTACTAAAAAATATTGATGAAGAAAAAAAGAGTGCATTCATATCATCAGCAAAAGCACTAATAAGAAAAGTAGAATATGATTATATGGATAAGGAAGACTTTGATTATGTAGCACTTAAAACATTTAATATAAATGATATATCAATGTCAAACTATGATATAGATAATTCAACAATAAAAATGAAAGATGGAGATATATACATAAAATTAATTGGAAAAGAAAAATTTGAAGGATATAAATGTATTGGTACAATAAACAACTTAAATTGTAGAGAGAAGAAAGCATGTACAACATTAAAAGCATTAACGCAAGGTACAACATATGTCAACGGACAATATACTTATACATATAATGGAAGTACAGGCTGGAGTGTAGTACTTACAGATAAAGAATCAACAGATCCAGTAACAACTGAGTTATGCGAAACAGTAAATGATAAACCAATAGTGAGTATGTACCAAATGTTTTACAATAGTAAAGCGGAAAGTATAGATACATCAAGTTTTGATACAAGTAAAGTAACAAATATGAATTATATGTTTTCTGGCAGTCAAGCAACAAGTTTAGATGTATCAAACTTTGATACAGCAAAAGTAGCAAATATGGAAGGTATGTTTGCAGAAAGTAAAGTAAAAAGTCTAGATTTAAGTAGTTTTGATACAAGTAACGTAACAAATATGCACTATATGTTTGCACATAGTAAAATAACAAGTTTAGATTTATCAAGTTTTGATACAAGTAATGTAACAAATATGGATTATATGTTTGTGAATACATTTAATAATATTGGTGCAGTAACATGTTATGTTCGCACACAAGCAGATGCAGATAGATTTAATGTAAGTAGTGGTAAACCATCTTGGTTAACATTCGTAGTTAAAAGTAGTTAATAGACGTTCAAATGTGAACGTTTTTTCTTTTATTAATTATAAGTATGGTATAATGTATGTAGGTGATTATATGAAAAAAGTTATATTAATTGATGGTAATAATTTACTATTTAGAAGTTATTATGCAACTGCATATACTGGAAATGTTATGAAAAATTCTAAAGGGTTTCCTACTAATGCTCTTTATGGGTTTACTAATATGATAAATAAGATATTAAATGAAGAAAAACCTGAGTATATTTTAGTGGCACTTGATAAAGGTAAGACTTTTAGACATGATAGTTATAAAGATTATAAAGCTGGAAGACTTGCTATGCCTGATGATTTAAAATTACAATTTGATGTTGCTAAGGAATTAATGGATGCAATGGGAATTAAATGGTTTGAAATTGATGGATATGAAGCTGATGATATTATTGGAACATTTTCTTTAATGATAGAAAATAGTAGTGATTACGAGGGTTTAATTATAAGTAGTGATAGGGATTTATTGCAACTTATAAATAATAAAGTTAAAGTAAAACTTTTAAAAACTAAGGATTATATAATGATGGATAATGATACTTTTGTAAGTGAGTATGGAATTATGCCTAATAAAATAATAGATTTAAAGGGATTACAAGGGGATAAGTCTGATAATATACCTGGTGTTAAAGGTATTGGTGAGAAAACTGCTTTAAAATTATTACAAGAGTATGGTAGTATTGAAAATATATATGTAAATATAGATAAGATTAAAGGCTCTGTTAAAGATAAATTACTTTTAAATAAGGATGATGCTTTTATGTCTAAACAACTTGCTACTATATATAAAGAAGTACCTACTGGGCTTACTTTTGATGATATTAAGTATAAGGGTGCAAATGAGAATTTAAAAGGGATATATGATAGATTAGAGTTTTATTCTTTTATGAAAAACGAACAAAAGGTTAATAGTAAAAATAGTGAATTTATAGTTGTAGATGATGTATCTAAGTTAGAAGTAGTTGGAGATGTTTCTATTTATTTAGAACTTGATAATACTAATTATCATACTTCAAATGTTCTTGGTATGGCTATTTATAATAAAAATATAAGTGCTTTTATACCACTTGATGTTCTATTAAAAAATCCTAAATTCTTAGTAGAAAATAATAAATATACGTATGATTTAAAGAAGGTTTTAGTAGCATTAAGAAGGTTAAATATTAATACAGCTAATTATAGTTTTGATACGATGGTTGCAGCATATTTGCTTAATTATAATGTACATGATGATATTAGTTATATTGCAAATACATATAATTATGATATAGATTTTTTTGAATCAATAAGTAAATCTAGAGAAATAGATATGGATAATGTTATTGTAAATGCAATAAAAAAAGCTAAGTTTATTTATGAAACTCATGATAATTTTTTAAATAAATTAAATAGTGAAGAATGTATAGATTTATTTAATAATATAGAAATGCCTTTAATATATGTTCTTGCTGATATGGAATATACGGGTGTTAAGATAGATACTAAAGTACTTGATGATATGAAAGATGAAATATCTATTAAGATGGATTTATTAAAGCATGATATATATAATTTGGCTGGGTGTGAGTTTAATATTAATTCTCCAAAACAATTGGGTGATGTATTATTTGATAAACTTGGTGTACCTGCGAATAAGAAAAGAACTACTGATAAAGAACATATAGGAAAGTATTCTAAAAAGTATCCAATTATAGAAAAAATACTTGAATATAAAATGCTTTCTAAAATAAATGGCACATATATTACAGGATTAACTGATAATATTTTAAAAGATGGTAAAATACATACAATATTTAATCAAACATTAACACGTACTGGGAGATTATCATCTTCATACCCAAATTTACAGAATATACCTACAAGATATGAATATGCTAAATTAATAAGAAAAGCATTTGTACCTACTTATGATATGTTTATATCTTCTGATTATTCTCAAATTGAACTTAGAGTATTTGCACATTTTTCAAAGGTACCAAATTTAACTTTAGCATTTAATAATGATATGGATATACATACTAAAACAGCAATGGATTTATTTGGAGTTAGTGAAAATGAGGTTAATAGTGAAATGCGTAGATGTGCTAAAGCTGTTAATTTTGGAATATTATATGGAATAAGTGAATATGGATTATCTGAAAACTTGGATATGTCTTTTACAGATGCAAAAGAATTTATTAATAAGTATTTACAGACTTTTCCTGGTATTAAAAAGTACATGGAAAATGTAGTTGAAGAAGCACGTAAAAATGGTTATGTAAAAACTCTTATGAATAGAAAAAGAATAATTAGTGAACTTGATAATAAGAATTATATAATTAGACAAAGTGGAGAGAGAATTGCAATGAATACTCCAATACAAGGTACAAGTGCAGATATAATTAAAAAGGCAATGGTTGAGTTATTTGCTAAGATTAATGAACTTAAATTAGAAAGTAAAATGGTTTTACAAATACACGACGAACTTGTTTTTGATGTTAAAAAAGATGAAGAAGAAGTATTAACTAAGATTATTAAAGATGTAATGGAAAATACTGTTAAGTTAGATGTTCCTCTTAAAGTAGAGATATCTAGTGGTAAAAACTGGTATGATACTAAATAGGTGAGTTATGGCAGTAACTAAAACAAATTTTATAAATTATGCAAGATGTAAAAGATATGTGGCATTAGATGAGTTAAAAAAAGATAAATTAAGTAAGTGTATTAGCTATGAAGAGTACAAAAAAGAAGAAGAATCTAGCGAACTTAATGAATTATTAAGTGAGATGTATGATGATGATATAACTGATCAGGACAATTCTGAACTTTTAGTAATGCTTCCTTACTATAAGGAAATAGAATTACTTGCAGGGAAAAAAGTATTTGAATTATTTGGTGGAAAAACTATATATGCACTTGATACTAAATGTCAAAAATCATTTACATTTGATGAAAATGGATGTAGGTATTTATGTTATGTTGATATATATAATGAAAACGATGAAGTAAATATAATAGAAGTTAAGGCAACTACTAGTAAAAAATATTTAGAATTAAATGCTGGGGATGAAATGTTTTATAAAGATGATATGGGTATATATCATTTAAAAGATGAGTATTTTGATGAAAAGAAGATAAAAGAACAAAGCTCTAAAATAAATAAACTACTAGATAAATATGATCCTTGTGGTAAGTATATATACGATGTAGCAGTGCAAAGAATGATTATAGAAGGAAATTTAAAGTATGATAAATTTACTTCTAAGAAAATTAATTATTATCTTGCCACTTTAAATCATGAGTATATATTTGATGGTACGTATGAAAATGCTAAACCTAAGTATACTAATGATATAATATGTTTATTTGATGTAACTAATATAACTGAATATTTGCAACGTAAAGTACTTAATGATAAATTAGTAATTAATAAATATATATCATTAATGGACAAATCAGCATGTAATTTAGGAGAATATTGTGAATATAAAAGAAAAAGTAAATGCAAGTTTACAAAAATATGTATGAGGCATATTCCCAAATATAATTCATCTTTAAGTTATATGAATAATGGATTTGGTTTTAAAGATGAATGCGGTAATATTCATAAAGGATTAGATTTAATAAACGAAGGGTATATTAATATGCTTGATGTACCTTTATCTTGGATTAAAAATAAAAATCATATTATCGAAAGAGAGGCTTTAATAACACATAAGCTATATATTGATAAAGAAAAAATAAAGCTAGCACTTAATAATATTAAATATCCAATATATCACTTGGATTTTGAAACATTTCCATGCCCGCTTCCTCGTTTTAAAGGAGAAAAGTGTTATACACAATCTCCATTTCAGTTTTCGCTTCACATAGAAAGATACCCAGGAGTTTGTGATAAAGAAAAAGACCATTATGAATTTTTATCAACTGATATGGATAAAGATGAAAGATATGACCTTGTAAAAAAATTATGTGAATATATTAAACCAGACGGTACTTTATTCGCACAAAATGTATCATTTGAAAGATCTAGATTAAAAGAATTAGCTAATACTTTTAAAGAGTATAAAAACACTTTACTTAAGATATGTGATACTGCTTATGATTTGCTTTATGTTGTAAAAGGAAATTCTAAATTTTATGAAAGTATGGGATATGATAAAAAAAGTGCTAAAGTAGTTAATTTTTATGATGAAAGATTATCTGGCTCTTATTCAATAAAAAAAACACTTCCTGTATTTAGTGATTTAAAATATGATGATATGGATGTAAAAAATGGCACAGAAGCACTTGTTACATATGCAAGATTTAAACATATGGATGGTGTAGAATTTAAAAGTATGTATAATGCTTTATTAGAATATTGCAAACAAGATACGTGGGCAATGGTTGTAATTTTAGATAAAATTAGAAAAATTGTAAATGAATAAATGTAAAGTTTTGTAATTTTAGTTGCAATAAATTTTTGATTGTATTATGCTTATTTTAGGAGAGTGATATTATATGATATATCCTTCAATAGATAAATTACTTAATGTAGTTGACTCTAAATATGCTCTTGTGCATGTGGCATCAAGAAGAGCAAGACAAATGTATGAAAATAGTTTTTATCAAATGAAAGAAAAAGACTATAAATCTAAGAAAAACATAGGAAGAGCATTGGAGGAAGTTGCTGAAGGCTTAATACATATAAGATAGTATTAAGTTTTTTTGTTAAGGAGGTACTATGAAAATAAATAAATTTAAAAAAGTTGGTTTGAATAAATATAAAATATACTTTGATAATGATGTATTAACTATATATGAAGATGTAATATTAAAATATAATTTACTTTATAAAAAAGAAATAGATGATATTTTACTAGAAAAAATAAATATGGATAATTATAAAGCATCTATTTACGATAGTGCACTTAAATATATAGGTGTAAGGATGCGTTCGGAAAAAGAAGTAAATGAATATTTATTAAAAAAAGGATTTAGTTTAAAAGATATTGATAATACTATAGAAAAGCTTTTATCAAATGGGTTATTAAATGATACCAATTTCGCAAAAAGTTATATAAATGATAAATTATATTTAACTAATAATGGACCAGATAAAATAAAGTGTGAATTAATTAAACTTGGGGTAGAAGAAAGTATTATAGATACTTTGTTAAAAGAAATAGATAATAAATTATTGAATGATAAATTATGTAAAATAATAGATAAAGAGATCAAATTAAATTCTAAACTACCTATTATTAAACTTAAGAATAAAATAATTAATAGATGTATTAATTTAGGATATAAAATTGATAGTATTAATGAAATATTAAGCAATATAAATATATGTAGTAATAGTGATATAAAAAAAGATTATGATAAGTTATATTCTAAATATAAAGATAAATATGATTCATATAAATTAAGATCATATTTAAAGGGAAAACTATATCAAAAAGGGTATACAATTGATGAGATAAATAAGGTAATTGATGAATAAAAAAAGACCAAAATTTTGGTCTATTTTTTTTCTTCTTTAGAATTTGATTTTTGACTATTCATATAGTGATCATATTTAATTTTTAATTCTGCATCATATATCTTAAGATTGTTTTTCTCTCTTAACCATTCCATTGCAAATGTAGATATATTTGAAGTATTATTAATTAATTCATTTACTAATGTATTTTTTATATTACTTTTAATACTTTCTAATTTTGGTTTTTCTTTTTGATCTGTTTTAAGTATTATATGATAACCAAATTTAGTCTTTACAGGTTCTTTAGTATATTCTCCAACTTTAAGATTAACTGCAGCATCTTCAAATTCAGCTGCCATTTCACCTCTATTAAAGTAACCTAAATTACCGCCATCACTTGCACTTGAATCTTCTGAATATTTTTTAGCTAAATCTTCAAATTTTTCTCCATCATCTAGCTTTTTAATTATTTCTTTAGCTTTTTCTAATGCTTTTTCTTCAGCTTTTTTCTTTTCATCATCAGTAGCACTGCTAGATGCATCTGATTTAATTAATATATGACTTGCTTTAATATCTCCTATAGCTTTTTCCTCATAATACTTATTAATATCTTCATCTTTAATTAAAGTATTTGCATATTCTTTTACAGCAAGTTCTCTTTTGTAAGCCATTTCAATATAATCATATAATTGTTTTTCAGTGCTTACACCATAATAATAGTTTATAGCACTTTCAAAATCTGAACCAAATTGACTTTTTAGTTTAGTAATTTGAGCTTCTATTTTTGTTTTCATATCAGAAGTTGTTTCATATACTTTATTTAATAATAGTTTATCTATTGAATTAATAATCGCATATGTTCCATAAGTATCCTTTAATTCTTGATAAAACTCTTCAGTAGTTATTTGTAATTTATTATCCATTTCAACTACAAGTTCAGTTCCATCTTTTAATTTTGGTATTTTTCCACAACCTGTAAGCATTAATAATGCAAGGGATGCTATAATTCCTTTTTTTAATGATTTCATTTTCTATCCTCCTTGTGATTACATTTAATATGATAACAAAAAACAAATAAAAATACAATAATTTCATTATAAGTAATCACACTATTAACTATTTTGCCATACAATAATGTGAATAGATGAAAAGGAGGAATCGATTATGGGTCATGGTTATGGCAGTGGAGCTGCTATCGTACTTGTACTATTTATAATATTAATAATCGTAATAGGTGCCTACATTTAAATAAGTAAGTATAAGGAGGTGTAAGAATGTCTTGTGGAAATTCTTGCGGAAACACTTGCGGAAATACAGGATTTGTTGTAGTAATAGTACTTTACATATTACTAGCAATAATTCTAGGATCAATTATATGCTAAAAGATTGAGAAATCAATCTTTTTAACTAGGAGGATTATGAGTAAAATTATTGGTATAATAGGAAGATATGATAATAAGGATGGAGTATCTTTTGTAAAATGTAATAGTGAGATTATAAATGCAATTAAAAAGTGTGGTGGAATACCTTTATGTATATTAGAAGTAGATAATATAAATACAGTTTTAGATTTATGTGATGGAATTATAATGCCTGGTGGAAATGATATAACTACATTTGATAAAAATGTATGTAAGTATGCAATAAAAAAAGATATTCCTATACTAGGTATATGCTTAGGAATGCAAATAATGAGTTGTTATAATAAGAATGAAGATTTAAAGAAAGTTTTAAATCATAATAGTAAGAATAAATATGTACATGATGTATATATAAAAGATAATACATTATTAAGTAATATAGTAAGAAAGACTATAAGGGTAAATAGTAGGCATAATGAATGTGTAAAAGATACATCTTTATATAAAGTAAGTGCGGTAAGTAGTGATGGAGTTATAGAAGCAATTGAATATGATAAAAACAAATTTAATCTAGGAGTACAGTGGCATCCTGAATCAATGATAGATTATGATGATAACGCTTTTAAATTAATTAAATATTTTATAGATCAATGTCAATAAAAGACATTTTTCTTTTTTTTACTTAATATAATACTTTTATAAGGAGGGGTATAATGCCTATAATTGGAATAATTTCAAATCCATATTTTGATTATGATAAGTCAGAAGTAGCACAAGTAAGTGCTAATGTAGTTAATTTTGTAAATAGCGTAGGTGCAACACCTATATCAATATTGCCTACAAATGTAGATGAATTTCATAAGAGTGATAAAAGTAATTTAAAAAAACCTACTATAGAAGAGTTAGAAAAATTAAAAAATGTTTTAAGAATGTGTGATGGAATAATTAAACCAGGTAGTTATTTCTTTTTTCCTTATCAAGAAGAAATATATAAATATTCTCTTAGATACAATATCCCATATTTAGGAATATGTAATGGACTTCAGCTTATGTCAAGATGTATAGATAAATCTAAAATGGAAAGAAATAACAGTGATATTTATCATACTAATACATTTCATGAAGTTGATATAGAAAAAAATTCTTTACTTTATAAAATAATTGGTAAAGATAAGATTGTAGTAAGAAGTTTTCACAATTATCATGTTCCATCTACTACTCATTTTATGGTAAATGCAAGAAGTAGTGATGGATATATAGAAGGTATGGAAAATACGGATAGTTTATTTAATTTAGGAGTACAGTGGCATCCTGAGGCAAATTTACATGATGAAGATAGTGTAAAATTATTTGAAAGCTTTATTGATGCGGCTAAAGTATATGTAAAAAAAGGTTAATTTGACAAAAAATACCGCAAATGATATTATAATGCAACAAAAGAGGTGGCGTTATGGTATACACATTTAATAGTGATATGAGTGATGGCGTTATGAGTGGTATGAAAACTTTATATAAAGATAAAAGTATAAGTGAAATAAAAGAAGAATTATTAAAAAGAAGACGTATTTTAGGCGAGAAGATCAGTATTGATGGTACTAAAATAATTGTACCTTATCAAGATTTGACTAAACATAAAAGTGGACATTATGAAGATATGACAGATTCTATAGAATATATAATTAATGAAAATAAAGACGTTGATTTATGGAATTTTGATGTACCCTGTGATATTATGTTAATTAGATCAAAACTAGAAGGTGTTGCGCTTGCATATCCTGTTGCAGATTGTCCAGTAATTGTTGCAAGTACAAATAATGTTTTAGCACTTGCACATTGTGGTTTAAGAGAAATCAATAGATACCTTCCATCAATGGTTATAGATGCAGTAAGAAGTGTTTCTAAAAATAATGAAGAGGTAAAAGTAAGTGTTAGTCCATGTGCATCAAGTAAGACTTATATATATGAAAAATATCCTTATTTTTTAGGTGATGCATATAAAAATGCAATAAAAGAAGAAAAAGATGGATACCATATAAACATGAAATATGCAATAATGATGCAATTGATAGATAATAAAGTATTAGATGTAAGATTTAGTAAAAAAGATACTATATCAGATAATACATTATATTCTAATTATGCTTATAGACATGGACATGAAGAAAAGCAAGGAAGATTTTTATCGGGTGCTTATTTTAAAAAATACAGATAACTTTCTGTATTTTTTTAAATGCATTCGCCTAATTTCTTGAAAAGCATATACTATTAGTGATAAAATAAAAGTAGGTGATTTTATGAAGATAAAGGATGTAAATGTTAATTATGTTCAGTATGGAAATAAAAAAGGTAAAAATGTAGTTCTTTTACATGGTTGGGGTCAAAATATTAAAATGATGGATCCAATAGGTAAAGGGTTGATGAAAGATTATTATATAACTAATATAGATTTACCAGGTTTTGGAAGTAGTAGTGAACCAACTTATGGTTATACTGTGTATGATTATTATGAAGTAGTTGACGAATTATTAACTAAACTAAATATTAAAAATCCAATTATGATAGGGCATTCTTTTGGTGGAAGAATATCAATTATATATGCAGCTAAAAAGAAAGTAGAAAAACTAATCTTATTAGCATCTCCATTTAGAAGAAGTACTAAAAAAAGTACATTTAAAGTAAAACTACTTAAATTTTTAAAGAAAGTTCCAGTAGTTAAAGAATTAGAAAGCTATATGAAAACAAAAATTGGGTCAGCAGATTATAGAAATGCAAGTCCTATGATGAGAACTATACTTGTAAATACAGTAAATGAAGATTTAACTGAGTATTTAAAGCAAATAGATGCTCCTACTTTATTAATATGGGGTAGTATGGATACAGCTGTACCACTAGAAGATGCAAAGTATGCTGAATCTATTATGACTGATGCTGGACTTATTGTATATGAAGGTTGCACACATTATGCATATTTAGAGAGAATAGATCAAACAATAAATATACTTAATAATTTTTTAGGGGGTAAATAATGATAGTTATACTTACAATAATATGGCTTATGTATATGTTTTATAGAACAAAAAAAGCATTACATATGTTACAGCAAAATCTATATGATGATGATTTTAGATACATAAAATGGATTAAAAATAACTTTAATAAAGTTATGTTATCATTCCATTTATCACAAGTATTTTTAATATTTTTTATACTTTTTGTAAAAAAAGGTGTAATTATACCAGTTATGTTTGGAATAATATATTCACTTTTATTTATATATAGTTTTGGAATTAGCCATAAAGAAATTATAAAAAAACTAAGTTTAGAAATAATTGATAATGATATATGTGGCATAATTGGCAAAAGTGGAAGTGGCAAAACTACGTTTTTAGAACTTATTGATGGTCTTTTAAAGCCTACTACTGGTAATATTTTAGTTAATGATATTGATGTATCTAAAAATACAAGTGCGGTAAGAAAGGAAATTGGATTTGTTTTTCAATCTCCGGAAGAACAATTTTTTGAGGTTAATGTAAAAAAAGAGATTGAATATGCACTTAAGAATTTTAAAATGAGTAAAAATAAGGCAAGTAATGCTTTAAAACTAGTTGGATTAGATGAATCTTATTTAAATAAAAGTTTAAATTCTTTAAGTAATGGGGAAAAAAGATTAGTTGCAATTGCATCTATACTTATATATAATCCTAAAATAATTATGTTTGATGAACCTACTATTGGACTTGATTATAAAAACAAAAAGAAGATAATTAATCTTATAAGACTTTTAAAAAATAGATATAAAAAAACTATAATAATTGTTAGCCATGATGTAGATTTACTATATGAACTATGTGATAATATAATAATTTTAGATAATGGTAAATTAATACTATATGGAGATCCTATATCTGTATTTAAAGAAGATAAATTAATAAAAAAATATAATATTGAAACTCCTAAAATTGTTACATTCTCCTCTTTAGCGCGTGATAAAGGGATTAAGTTAATTGATAGAAAAAACATTAATGATTTAATTAAGGAGGTGTATAGAAATGTATAATTTCTCTTTAACTAAATATTATAATGCTAAGTCAATTATTCATGATATAAATCCATTTTATAAAATAATCTGTACACTAATTTTTACAATACTTCTTTTATTTACTAAAAATACATTATTATTATTACTTATATTTTTATTTGTTATATTACTTATGAATCTATCAAATGTAGAAGGGTATATGTATATTAAAGGTATTAAATATTCATTACCGTTATTAATATTTATTTTTATAATTGATTTAATATTTAAAACAAATGTATTAGTAACTATAAACAGCATATTAAAATTACTTATGTTTATTTTGTATGCTCAAATATTAGTGTTTACTACACGCCCATTATCTATTTTATATGGACTAGAAAAATTATTTAGTCCTTTAAAGATGTTTAATTTACCAGTAAATCAAATAGCACTTACAATTTCACTTGCAATTAGATTTATACCTATTATTTTTGAAGAGGGTATGAAGGTATTAAAATCACAACTTAGTCGTGGACTTGATTTTTCTGGATCCATAAAAGAAAAATGTAATAAGATTGTATCTATATTAATTCCAATTTTTATGTTATCATTTAAAAGATCAGATGACATTGCAAATGCACTTGATTTAAAGTTATACAGTGAAAAAAGAACAACTTATAAAGAATATGACTTTAATTATAATACAGGGTTAATTGTATGTATGCATTTATTTTTAGTGGTTATCTGTTTAGTTGTGGAGGTGTTTTTATGAGATATTTAATTACTTTTTCTTATGATGGTACAAACTTTAATGGGTATCAAAAACAACCTAATTTAAGGACAATTCAAGGAGAATTAGAGAGTGCATTAAAGTTTATAAGTGGAGGGAATGATATAACTGTTAACTCATCAGGAAGGACAGATAAAGGAGTCCACGCTTTAAATCAAAAGGCTCATTTTGACTTAGATAAAAATATAACTTGTTATAAATTAAAATGTGCATTAAATACATATACAAAAGATGATATATATATTAAAAGTGTAGAAGCTGTTGCTGATAATTTTCATGCTAGATACAATGTTTCAAAGAAAGAATATATTTATAAAATAAATACGGGGGAATATTCTCCAATTGATAGAAATTATATATTTCAGTATAATAAGAGTCTTGATATAGAAAAAATGTCATTAGAAATAAAGTATTTAATAGGAACTCATGATTTTAGTGCATTTTGTAATATGGAAGATAAAAAAGAATCTTATATAAGAACTATATATGATGCATATATCACTTTAGATAATGATATAGCTGTCATTAAATTTATAGGAAATGGTTTTTTGAAATATCAAGTAAGAAACATGGTTGGGGCTTTAATTGAATGTGCGAATAAAAACAAAAGTATAAAAACAATTTTAGAATCTAAAAAAAGACAATCTTTTGGTAAGATTGCTCCTGCTTGTGGATTATATTTGAATAATGTAGAGTATTAATTACTCTTTTTTTAATCTTCAAACAAATCTACTAAAAGCCCAATATTAACTAGTCCAGCTATTCCAACTAAGCCATATACTATTAAAGTAACTAGTGATCTTACTCCAAACAAAGATGCAACTAAATCTAGATTAAATAATGCAATCATTCCCCAGTTTATCGCACCTATTATTGTTAAAATTAATGCAATGATTTGTAGTACTTTCATAATTCCTCCTTATTTTCACTATTTATATTGCGTATTTTTTTAATATTTATTCATGAATAAATACATAATTTATCCATATAATTAAATGAAATATTAAAAAGAGGTGAAAAATGAAAAAAGTTTTAGGTATTCTAGCAATTGCTATATTATTATTAACATCTGGTTGTGGAAAATACGGAATGAAAGAAATTGTTAAAGATTTGAATAAGGAAATGAAAGGGTTAAAAGCTTATTATGTAGAAGGAAAGATGGAAATATATAATAATGAAGATATTTATACATACGATGTAACAGTTTCTTATAAAAATGACAACTTTTATAGAGTAAGTCTTAAAAATACTTCTAATAATCATGAACAAATAATTCTAAAAAATAATGATGGTGTGTATGTTCTTACTCCTTCACTTAATAAAAGTTTTAAGTTTGAAAGTGAATGGCCATACAATAATTCACAGGTATACTTACTTCAATCTTTAATTAATGATATTAATAATGACAAATCTTTATCTTTTGAAGAAAAAGAAGATAAATATGTGTTTACTACAGAGGTAAATTATCCAAACAACAGAACTCTTATAAAACAAAATATATATCTTGATAAAAAACTCAATTTAAAAGAAGTACATGTTTTAAATGAGAGTGGGAATGCAGAAATAAAAATGGTATATAACAAGATTGACAAGAGCCCAACATTTAATGATAATTATTTTGAACTTAATAAAAACTTAGAAGCGGTAAGTGATGTAGATATTACTAAACAAGTAGTAAGTATAGATGATGTAATATTCCCAATGTATATTCCAGAAAATACAGCATTATCTAGTCAAGATACTATAGCAAAAACAAATGGAGAAAGAATAATATTAACTTTTAGTGGAGATAAACCATTTGTATTAATAGAAGAAACTGTTGATATTAAAGATGAATTTGAAATAATACCTACTATCGGAGAACCTACTATGTTAGTAGATACAGTTGGTTTAGTAAGTTCTAATTCAGTATCATGGATAAGTGGTGGCATGGAATATTATATTGTTTCAGATGTTTTATCGAATGAAGAGATGGTAATGGTAGCAAAATCAATAAGTACAATACCAGTAATGAAATAGATATTGTTTCTATTTCTTTTTTGTTATATAATTAAATGGGTGAGTTTATATGGCAAATAGAAAACAAAGAAGAAAAGAAAAGAGAAAATATGTAGATGATTATGAGCAAAGTACAAAAACAGTACTAATAACATTAGGTGTTGTAGTAGGAATAGTTTTACTATTTTACTTGTTAACAGTGTTAATTAATAATAGTAAAAGAGGTTTAAATACAAAAGAGCCTACTAAAGAAGAGACTAAGATACAATATGATGAGATTCTCGCTAGTGACACATTTAAAATGAATGATGATGAATATTATGTTTTATTCTATGATTTTGATGGACCTGAGGCAGTTTATTATGATTATTTATTTAGTGAATATGCATCTAAGAAAGATAATCACATATATAAAGTAGACTTAGGGAATGCATTTAACAAAAAATATGTTAGCAATGAAACGAATATTTATGCAAATAACATAAATGAGTTAAAGGTAAAAGATGCTACTTTAATTAAAATTAGTTATGGAAGTAATGTTTCATATGTAGAGGGTAGTTCTTTAATAATTGCAAAAGAACTTAGTTAAAAAGAGTATTACAAATTTTAAAAGTAAGAAGTAGACAAAATGTGTGTCTACTTTTATTATTAAAATTCATATAGTTTTTCTTTAATTAATTTTTACTTTATGATATTATTAAAATAGAGGTGTAACATGAAAGGTGAAAATAAATTAACTGATATACTTATTACTGTGTTTATATCTTGTTTTGTGGGGATGTTAAGCGGAGCCTGTGCGATATATACGATGAATTCTAAAGGTAGTTTTAATATAAAACGCATGAGTAATTCTGATTTGAGTGAAATAAGTGAGATATACGACAAGATTAAAAATGAATACTATCAGGATGTTAGTGATGATGTATTAATAGAAGGTGCTATATCTGGTATGCTTTCTACATTAGACGCTAATACAACATACTTAAATGAAGGAAATACAACTAGTTTTAACAACAAAATGAAAGGTGAATATTATGGTATTGGACTAGGGGGATTAACTCTTGAAAATACGGGTATATTAGTAATGACTATAACAGAAAATTCTCCAGCAGAAAAAGCAGGTATAAAAGAAGGAGATATAATAACTAAAGTTAATGATGTAGATTTAGCTAATAAAACAGCGACGTACTTTACAACCCTAGTTTCAAAGTCACAAGATGAAATGAGACTTGCTATTAAAAGGGGAGAAGAAACTCTAGATATTAATTTAAAAGCAGATAAAATAGTAATAAATTCTGTTACTACAAACACTTTTTATAGAAATAATAAAAATATAGGATATATTAAAATATCAATTTTTGCTGCAAATACAGCTTCTCAATTTACAACTAAATTAAAAGAATTAGAAAATAATGGAATTGATTCATTAATAATAGATGTAAGAGATAATGCGGGTGGATATTTATCAAATGTATCAACTATATTAGAATTATTTATGAAAAAAGACACTGTTTTGTACAAAACAGAAACAAAAACAAATTCTGTATCAAGAAAAGATAATACAGAGGAATATAGAAGTTATCCTGTAGTTGTTTTGGTAAATGGATCAAGTGCAAGTGCATCTGAAATATTAGCATCTTGTTTTAAAGAGAATTATAATTCAACAATAATAGGAACAACTACATATGGAAAAGGGACGGTTCAAGAAACAGTAAGCATTTTAGATAGTAGTATGGCTAAAATAACTACAAAAAAATGGCTTACTTCATCAGGTGAATGGATTAATGAAAAAGGCATTGAACCTGATATAAAGGTAAGCTTGAACGATACTTATTTAAAAAATCCTATATATGATAATGATAATCAACTTGCTTCTGCAATTAATGTAATTGTAAATAAATAAACCTGACATACACATAGATATTTAAATATGTGCATGTCTTTTTTAATGTTATAAAAATATATTCATAAGAAGAGGTTAAGTAAATATAAAAAACATTTGATTTAAATCTTTTTAAAACAAATTTATGAGGTATTTATTTTTTTTTAGAAACAATATATAATAATTTATAGAAGGAGGCACCTAATGGACGAAGTTAAAGTTGGAGATGTACTTAAAATACAGTGTTACAAGCATAATGGGCAAATATATAGAAACTGGGATGAGGCAATTGTTCTTGAAATTAATCCTTCATATATAGTGTGTGCTAATAATAAAGCAAGAGTAACTGAAATAGATGGAAGGAAATGGCATACTAAAGAACCTGCTGTCATATTCTTTTATAAAGATAGATGGTTTAACATAATATCACAATTTAAGAAAAACGGAATATATTATTATTGTAATATCGCAACACCATATGTCATCGAAGAAAAAACAATTAAATATATAGATTATGATTTAGACTTAAGAGTTTTTCCAGATCAAACATTTAGAGTTCTAGATAAGGGAGAATATGAATATCATAAAGAGAAGATGCATTATGGAAGTGATATTGATAAAGTTGTGAATTATGAGCTTGCAAATTTAATAGAATTATATAAAGAAAAAAAGGGGCCATTTGATAATGCATTTTTAAGAAAATATTATAATATGTATGTTGAATTAACTAAAAAAAGAGAAAAAGCTTAGTAAGAATGCAGAAATTTATTTATGCTTTCCTTCAAAACAAAGGCTTTTTCTGTAAAAAATAAAAAAAAGTTAAAAAATTCAAAAAAAGGGTAGACATTTGTCGAAAAAGTGTTATAATAGGAACACAAATGAAAAAAAGAGCGCCAAAAAATGGTGAAAAAAGTCAATAAAAAACATTTTTTAAAAAAAATAAAAAAAAGTTAAAAAATGTATTGACACTCACAAATTTATTTGTTATATTATGTATGCACTTTTGAAAAAGAGCGCATGAAATGATCTTTGAAAACTGAGCAAAACGTCAATTTGAGTAGCTAGGATATAAGACAAACTATTTAAATTAATTATTGAATAAATAATTTAATTTTTTTTTGAGAGTTTGATCCTGGCTCAGGATTAACGCTGGCGGCATGCCTAAGACATG
>ERZ827423.1646-NODE-1646-length-20791-cov-10.431761_pt1 | contig 20791 bp, 15 predicted proteins | sample MGYA00519775_ERZ827423 | MGnify/ENA primary metagenome ERZ827423 (study PRJEB31778, sample SAMEA3449296) | human gut metagenome | biome: human gut; feature: human-associated habitat; material: faeces | place: United Kingdom | collected 2010/2012 ...
GCAGCGTAGCAGCGCTACGCTAAGTGGAACGACCGGACGCCAGAAGGGAAAAGGCGCGAGCAGATGGCGCAGGCGAATGCAGGAAATAGTATTAGTCGTTGTTCTGCGCTTCCATGTCCTCCAGATAGCGTTCGAGTTTGCGCTTGACGCGCTGGAGGGCGTTGTCGATGCTCTTGACGTGGCGACCCAGGTTGTCCGCGATTTCCTGATAGCTTTTCCCGTCCAGATACGCCGCCAGCACTTCCTGTTCTAAATCCGACAGCACCTCGTCAATGCGCTGATGGATACCGCGCAAATCCTCCTGACTGATTATCAGCTCTTCCGGATTCGACGAATGCCCTTCAGCGCAGACGTCCAGCAGCGTGCGGTCGCTTTCCTCGTCGTACAGCGGTTTGTTGAGCGACACATAGCTGTTCAGCGGGATATGCTTCTGTCGCGTCGCGGTTTTGATGGCAGTGATAATTTGGCGCGTGATGCACAGTTCGGCAAAGGCGCGGAAGGACGCAAGTTTCTCCGGCCGGAAGTCGCGAATCGCTTTGTAGAGTCCAATCATGCCTTCCTGCACGATGTCCTCGTGATCCGCGCCGATGAGAAAGTAGCTGCGCGCCTTGGAACGGACGAAGTTCTTGTACTTGTTCAGCAGATATTCCACCGCCACCGAGTCCCCCGTGCGGCACAGCGCCACCACGTCCTCGTCCGTCATGCCCTCATAGACCGAATGGGCGGCACTGCTGCTCAGCAGCGGCACGGAAGCAGGCTGTTCCGGTTCGCCGGGCACAGCCTGTCTCAACGGAAAATCCAGCAAAAATGCATCGTCTTCCGGCAGCATCGGCTCTTCCTGCTCCATCGGGTCATTGTCCTGATTCATTGCATTCATTCGATCGTCTGACAAACTGTTCACCTGCTTTTCGGGCGGCGCAGGGCGCGTCTCCCGCTTCACTCTCCGCGCCGCAGCTTTTCCAGCCGTGCGCGGATGTCCTCCGGCATTCGGGAAAAAATCGTGTTTCGGTTCATGTTGGGCTGATTCTGGTGCGCCGACATGCCGCTTTTGCGCATTTCACGAAGTTCGCGCAGCAGTTCCCGGCTGGTCATGCGAATCGCGCCGCTGGACAGCACCTGCGATTGCTCCAGCCCGTCCGATGTAGCGACGCGCAGTTCCCGATAGCGCGGGGTCTGTGCCGCGGCGCGCTCGATGTAGCTGTCCGCTGTTTCGCCGTGGCGGGTGAAAACCAGCGTCAAATCGCCGTGTTTCTCCTCGGTCGTCGTCGTGCGCTCAGACTGGTAACCATCGAACACCAGCAGGATTTCCTCGCCCGAAAATCCAGCGTAGTCCTCCAATTGGCGCATCAGCCGGTCGCGCGATTCGTCCAGCGACCAGCCCTTTTTCTCCGCCTCGCTCCACGCGCCAATGACGTTGTAGCCATCGACAATCAGCAGCGGTTTCATGCCCGGCGGCTGGACAGCACGCGGTACATCACCACGCCCGCCGCAACGGACGCATTCAGGCTGTCCAGATGCCCCGCCATCGGCAGGGACACCTTCTGGTCGCAGTTTTCCAGCACGAGATGGCTGATGCCTTCGCCCTCGCTGCCGACAACCAGCGCCACGCCGCCCTTGAAGTTGACCTTCTCGTAGTCCGTGCCGTCCATCGTCAGTGCGTATGTCCAGATGTTGCGCGCCTTGAGCATTTCAATCACACGGGTCATGTTCACAACGCGCGCAACCTTGATGTGCTCAATCGCGCCCGCGGATGCCTTGACTGCTGCCGGGGTCAGCCCGACTGCGCGGCGTTCCGGCACAATCACACCGTGCGCGCCCACGCACTCGGCGCTGCGGATAATCGCGCCCAGATTGTGCGGGTCGGTGATGCCATCCAGCAGAATCAGGAACGGTTCTTCGCCCTTTTCCTCCGCTTCCGCCAGCATCGCCTCGACCGTGCTGTACTGGTACGCCGACGCGAACGCCACCATGCCCTGATGGTTCTTCGCCAGCTCGTTCAGGCGCTGATGTTCCACTTCCTGCACCGGGATGTGCGCTTCCTTCGCCATCTGCACGATTTCGCGCGCAGAGCCGGTCAGCTCGCCCTTCTGCACCAGCAGCTTTTCGATATCACGACCCGCCTTGAGCGCCTCACGAATCGGGTTGCGCCCTGCCAGCAGGTTCTCCTGCACTGCTTCTTCCGCCACGGGCTGCGCCATCACGGGCGCAACAGCCACCGGGCGGTACTCCGAATCGCGGTAGGACGGTGCCGGACGCTCGTCGGCCATTTCCGGGCGGCGATCATAGCGGTCGCGGCGCTCGTAGGGCTCGCGGTCGCCAAACGACTTCTTCTCGCCGTAAGGCTTGCGGTCGCCGAACGACTTCTTCTCGCCATAGGGCTTGCGGTCGCCGAACGACTTCTTCTCGCCGTAAGGCTTGCGGTCGCCAAAAGACTTCTTCTCGCCGTAAGGCTTGCGGTCGCCGAACGACTTCTTTTCGCCATACGCACGGTTGTCGTCGCGCTTGCCGCTGGGACGGCCGCCGTGGCGCGCCCCGCGGTACTCCGAGCCTTCTTCCACCCACTTTTCGCGCCCAAAGGACTTTTTGCCCTGCGGCTTGTGGGACGGTGCATTGTCATAGTATGCCATATTTCAAATTCCTCTATTCTTATTCATTGTCGGTTGATTGATTCTGCTTTTTCTGTTCGTCTGCCAGCGAATCGAGCCATTCGCGCCTTGTCCGGCGAATCTCCCCTGCCTTGCCGCAGGATTTTTCCCCTTCCGGACACGCGCCGCGCAGACATCCGGGCCCCGCGTCCGCAAACAGCGCCGGGGCAATTTCCATGCACAGGCGGTGCATCTCCGTCGCCAGCGCACGGATTTCCCACTGCGCGCGGCTGCACATGCGCAGGCTGAAGAAGTGCCGCAGCTCGCGCACATTCATCGTTACCATCATGCGCGTTTCGCAAGCGCCGGGCAGCACGAACCGGGCATCCTCATTGCCGCCCTCGCCCGCGCCGAGCTTCTCCTGCCACCCAGTATACCACTGGTGCATGGTGTCCATCTGCCGCTCAAACTCCGCGACAGCATCTTCACCCAGCGCCTCGATTTTCGGCGGAACGATGTAGCCAAAGCCCTTCTCGTAGCTGACGTAGCGCTGGCTCTGCACCGAGAAGCTGGCGAGCCGGTGGCGGGTAATCTGCGCCAGCAGGACGCGCGAAACACCCTCCATCGCAAAGGTGAAGCTGGCGTGTTCCAGCACGGATTCATGCCCCATCGACAAAATCCGGCTGACGAACTCGCTCTGGTCGTCACGGCTGACGCGCTGCTGCAAGCTGTCCACCGTCGCGCGGGAGTAGCACAGCCGAGCGCCGAGCGCCACGACCTCCTCCGGCGAAAGCGTATGGCGAATCAGTGCGACTTTCATGGTTGAGCGGGGCATGATGCAACCTCCTGACTTTTTCGGAACAATTCAAGCAGCCGCGTCTCCTGCCCAGTCAGGTACAGATACCCGACGAGGGCTTCCAGCGCCGTTGCCGCCTGATAGTCCATGGCGGTCTGATTTCTGGGGGCAGCGTGGTGCGCGTGAGTATTGCGCCCACGGCGGACAATGGCGTTTTCTTCCTCGGTCAGCGCTCCCTCGATGCGTGTCAAAGCCTCCGCCTGTGCGTGTGCATTGACGACCGTGACCGCCGCCTGATGGCAGTGATGCAGATTATACCCCCGGTACAGCAGGCGCGACCGGGTCAGCAAATCATAGACCGTATCCCCGATATACGCCAGCTGGAGTGGATTCAGGCGGCGTGCATCATCTTTGGTCATCGGCGCTTCTTCGCGCAGGGTCAAAGGCATTTCCTCCTTCATATGCCCGAAAAAGACAGGCATACCGAATGAAGCGTCCTTTACAGACACAACCAGTGTATTATACCATATTTTCGCCTTGTCCGACAAGGGTTTTCCGCACCTTTGGGGAAGAAAATTTGTCGCGCGTGCCGTTTTCCGGACACAAAAATGCCGAACCGCGATTGCGATTCGGCATGTGGTACACCATTAGGGACTCGAACCCTAGACACCCTGATTAAGAGTCAGGTGCTCTACCAACTGAGCTAATGGTGCACATCTGCGAAGCATCCGTCTGCCTTATGAGCGGCGTTTGCATCAGCAGATAATATTATAGCGCGATTCAGCGATTTGTCAAGAGGGAAAATCACTTTTTTTCGAGAAAAATCAGCTTTTCTGCGCATTTTCATGTGTCCACGGGGCATTTCGTCCGTCCAGACCCGCCAGAATGCCGCTTCCAAAGGCGAACATCAGGTTGAAGCCGCCGCAGTCGCCGTCCACATCCAGCACCTCGCCCGCCGCGTACAGTCCCGGCAGGCGGCGATTTTGCAATGTCGCCGGGTCAAAATCCGCGACCGACGCCCCGCCCGACGCCACCTGTGCACTCTCGAAGCCCTTCACGCCGCGAATCGGCAGCAGCCACGCATCCGCCGTTTTCGTCAGGCGCTCCGCCATGTCCGCTGTCATCTGCCCGCACAGGCTGCTTTCGGTTACGCGCCAATCCGCCTGCCGCATCAGCGCCGCCGACAATCGCGGCACGCACAGCCCTGTCAGCATCTCCGCCATCGGGCGCTGTGCCCAGTTTTTCCGGCGGTGGTGCAGTTCCCGGCGGAAATCGCCCGTATCCGCGAAACCCATGCCCTTCACCAGCGACACGCGAAGCACCCGCCCGTCCTTTGCATACCGTGCGCACTGCATCACGCACACGCCGCTGACGCCGTAATCCGCGAACAGCAGCTCGCCGTCCTCCTCGTGCAGGACGCTTTTCCGGTCGATAACCGCTACCTGCGCCTTGACGCGGATGCCGCTCAGCCCCTTGATTGACATGCTATCTGTGATGATTTGCGTCAGCGCGGGCGCGAAGGGCGTCGCGGGGCAGCCGAGATTCGTCAGCAGACGCAGGGCGCTGCCGTCGCTGCCGAGCTTGGGCTGGGCGCATCCGCCGCCGCTGATGATAACGCGGTTCGCCCGAAAGCGCTGTCCATCCGCCGAGAGCGCCGTCCAGCCATCATTTTCACGTTGCAGTGCCGTGATGGATACGCCCGTCACCACCCGCACATGCAGGGCGGTCAATTGCAGGCGGAGCGCATCCAGCACGCTTGAGGCCTGCGAACTGACCGGGTACACGCGCCCCGCTTCTTCCTGCCGAAGCCGCAGTCCAAGATGCTCCCAGAAGGCTTTCTGTGCCTCTGCGCCGCAGTGAGACAGCACATCCGCCGCGAACGCCGCATTTCCCGGATAGCGCGGCGCATCCGTGTTCATCAGGTTGCAGCGGCCGTTGCCCGTCGCGAGAATTTTTTTGCCAACGCGATCCATTTTTTCCGCTACCGTGACCGTATCGCCGCATTCCGCCGCCGCAATCGCCGCCGCCAATCCCGCCGCGCCGCCGCCGATGACCAAAACGCTTCCCATAATCTGTGTTTCCTCCGCTTCTTTCCTGTATGCCGCGCTGCCTGATGACATAGGATATCCGTGTCATAGGAGGCGATAACTTTGACGCAGCAAGGCAAAAAGGCCACTTGGCGCTCACTCGTCGCGCTGGAAGCCGCCACGCTTGGCGCAGGGGCGCTCGTCGGCTACCTCACCCGCGACGGCATGGACTTCTTCCGCACTCTGAGCAAACCCGGCTTTGCGCCGCCGGGCTGGCTCTTCCCCATCGTTTGGAGTATCCTCTATGCGTTGATGGCGTACTGCATGTGGCTCGTCCTGCGCGCGCAGGGGCGCGACCGTTTCCTGCTGCTGGGGCTGTATATCGCCCAGTTAGCCGTCAACCTGATGTGGCCCGTGCTGTTCTTTATCCTGAAAGCGCTTGGGCTTTCCTTCTTTTGGCTGATTCTGCTGCTCTGCCTGATTTTCATCATGGCGGTGCAGTTCGGGCAGCAGAAGCCCCTTGCCGGCTGGCTGCTCGTGCCGTACCTGCTGTGGGTGACGTTCGCGGGCGTGCTGAATTTCGCCGTCGCCCGCATGAACCCCTGATGCACGCTCCATGGCGTAAATCTTCCGCAGCGGCGCGGTCAGTGTGCCGTCCGGCTCGTAAATCATCAGCGGCGGTTCGGGATGCAGCATCGGGCGCGCATCCTTGAGCGCCTCAATCATCACCAGATTCGCCGCCTTTTGCGCCGAGGGGTAAATCAGCTGAAACCGCTTCGGCGCAAGTCCGGCTTTCTCCATGTCCTTCATCACTTCCAGCATCCGCGCCGCCGGATAGATGACCGCCATCCGCCCCTTGCCGCGCAGCAGATGATACGCCATCTTGAACCACGCCGTCAGCCCACTTTTCTGCTGATGGCGCGCCAAAGACAGCGTCTGCGCCGGATTCGGCAGTGTCGTGCCATGATGCCCATACGGCGGATTGCAGACAATGACGTCGATGCTGCCAGGCGCAAGCACCTCGTCGGCACTCTCCACCGGCAGGGCGTGGATGCGGATGATATGTTCCAGCCCGTTGAGCTGCACGCTCCGCCGCGCCATATCCGCCATATCCGGCTGAATTTCAAACGCATCGACGCTTTTCGTGCGCCCCATGCCCGCCAGCAGCAGCGGCAGGATACCCGTCCCCGTGCCGAAATCAGCACAGCGGTCGCGGCTTTCCGCCCGCACGAAGCTCGACAGCAGCACGGCATCCATGCCGAAGCGGAAGCCCTGCTCCTTTTGCAGGATGCGCAGCCCCGCCTGCTGCAATTCGTCCACCCGTTCGCCGGGCAGGATGGTCAGTTTTCCGGCGCAATCAGCGTCAATCGGCTTGTCAGACAATAGCCTTCCTCCCCTTCTTCTGTCCGCACATGGCACCAGATTTCGCCCTTTTCCAGCACGGTCAGCACCAAATCCGCTTCGACTTTCGCCGTTTCGGGCGCATCGGCGCTGCACCACTGGTAGAGCGTTTCTGCCTGGCGGATGCTCGCTGTCCACCCAGTCACTTTTTCCAGCGTCACGTCCAGAATCGGCGTATCGCTGATGACGACCGCACCGGGCGCGCTGTCGCTCAAATACTGCGACGCGCAGTAGCCCTCTTTGCCGCCGTAGCGGATGTAACTCCAGCCGTTTTCCTGCGAAATGAATGTCACCAGTGCGCCGCGCGGAAGCCACTGCACAATTGATGCGCCTGCATTGGGCGACTGCCGCATGGCCAGCGAATCTGACTTTGTGCTGACGTATTTCTGCCCCAGCGGCGCGTCCGGCTGCTCGCAGGAGAGCGTATCCGCCGTGAAATAGCCCGTCATCTGCCCGACCGCGGCATAGCACCAATTGCCGCTCTGTGCAAGCACCGTCACCTGCGCTCCTCGCGGGATTGTCGCCAGCACTGCCGCATCCGCAGCCATCGTCTGGCGAAGCAGCGCATTGTCCGCACTCACCCACGCAACGTAGCTGCCAGCTGACACGTCATCCTCCACCTTCGCAGGCGGTTCGGACGCAGCTGGGACAGGCGTTGGCGCTTCGCTTGGTTCGGGGGATGCCGTCGGTTCAGGCGTTGCGCCCGGTGTGGGCGTCCCGCCCGGTGTGGGCGTCGCCGTCGGCACATCAAAGCGCAGGTACTGCGTCATGACGTACCCGGTCAGGCTGCCCCAGCGAACGGCACACCACGTTTCGCCGTATGCCGTGACGATGATGCTCGTTCCCTTCGGGATTTCCGCCAGCACGGGGTATTCTGTGCCCGCACCCTGCCGGAGGTTGAGCGTCGAGGCGGTGGAATTGACAATCGCGGTCTGTTCGCCGCTTGTCGTCGGCACAGGCGTCAATTCGATGCCGACGGCGCTGAAATCAAGGCTGCTTGCCAGCACATAGCCGTCAATGCCACCCGCCGTCACGCGGCACCAGCTGCCGTCGCTGCTCTGCACGGCAATTTGAACACCCTGCGGCAGGGTCATCAGCACCACCGCAGCAGTAGACGGGGTTGCCCGAAGCGCTGTCGCCGTCCTGACCATCGCAGAACGCCCGGTCTGGCTCGTTTTTCCCGGATAAGTATCGCTGAACGTGAGATATTCCGCCGCGCAGTAGCCTGTTTTCGCGCCATACTGTATGCTCGCCCAGCCGTTCTCCACCGCGAACACGCACAGCACCGCGCCGCCGGGGATGGTGGACTGCACCGCCGCATCGTAGCTGCCGGACGCGCGCAGATTCAGTGAATTCGTGCCTGTCACGGTCGCCCAGCGAGTGACGGGTGTCGGGTTTTCGTCGCTCTGCGTCGGCGGCGTGCCGGTGAACGTCAGGTTTTCCGTGCGGACGTAGCCGACAATCCGCCCAAAGCGGATGAGTGTCCAATTATCGCCCTTCGCCAGCACAGTCACGGCGGTTCCTGCGGGCAGCGTCGTCAACAGTGTGCCGTTGTCCGAGGCGGTCAGGCGCACGTTCAGCACGTCCTCCACATTCACCAGCGTCACCATGGCCTGATTAGGCGCGGCGGGCGAAATCGTCGCGGGGGCTTCAGTCGCCGTCACGGGCGCGTCGCCCACGGGCGGCAGAATCGTGTGCGTGAAGGTGTACTGCATCCGCACGCAGTTCTCGTAGTAGAAGCCGAGAATCTGGTCGTAGGTATAGCCTAGGTTCGCCATCTGCTGCGCCCCGCGCTGGCTCATGCCGATGCCGTGTCCGTAGCGCCTGACGGTCAGCACAAACGTCTCCCCATCTGCCTTGACCGACCAGAGTTCGTTTTTCGTCGTGTTAATGGACAGATTGAGTGCGCTTTCCAGCTCGCTGAAAATGTCGAACGTCAGCGTCAGTCGGCGTGTTTCGCCATCCACAAGCGCCGTCACGTCAAAATCCAGCTTCGTATATAAGCGGCTGGGTGCGGCATACTTCGGCGTGTGCGGCGTAACGGCCTCGATGCGCAGAATCGTCGCATTCGGCGCTTTCGCCTGCAACAGGCGCGTCAGGGTCTGATTCTGGCTCGCGTGGGAAAATGCAGCGTAAATCGTCATCTTGCGTGTGCTGCTGTACGGGTTCATGCGGTCGAACGGGTCGTCCTTAACCGTCAGGTAATTCACGCCGGATGAGCCCCACGCGTTGCGGGCGGATTCGGTCTGCCCACCGTTGGACGCGGTGTAGTACGTCCCGGTCAGCTTGCCGTCGTTCATGGCGACAATGCCGCGCGTTGCGTCCACCGCCTCCGCCGCCCGGTCGCGCTCCGCCGGACTGCCGTTGTACACCTGGTCAGCGGTCGTGTCCACGACGTCGTAGACCTTCGATGCGTTCGCATTCATGGCGCGCACGGTGTACGTCCGCGCCGCAACTGCCTGTGCTTTCAATGCTTCCAGCGCCGATGATGACCCCATTTCATACGGCACGACGCCATAGAGGTACGATTCGATGTACACATTCGCCACGACATAGAGCCGATACGTCCCGCTTTCCAGCTTCGACACAAGGTGCAGGTCACCGGGGTAGACGTTTTGCGGTCTTCTTGCCTGCGCAATGCGGAATCCGCCGTCCGTCTGCCGACGCCTGAGTGCCATCTCCCGCCCCATGCTGACCGTCTCGCCGCCCCGCGTCAGGCGGATTTCGCCCGTCGCGCTGCTGTGGCTGATGCTGACTTTCTCGCCATTCGCCAGCGCCATCGTCTGCCCGCCGCTGACCGCCATTGCGCCGACTGCCGTCACTGTGAGCGACGCGGGATTGCTTCCAATGGACAGCAGGCGCACACGCACCATGCCGTTGCGTGTGGCAGCGCTCCGCTCCAGCGGCGCGGACTGTACGGCAACATCCGCCGTATCCTCGGCGAATGATGTGGGCATTGCGGAGAGCATCAGGAAAAGCATCAGAAGCAGGCACAGCGCCCGCTGGTATCGGAATTGCACGGAAAAATCCTCCTTGTGGTGGTTCTTCTCCTCCATTGTAGCAGAAAGCGCCCAGCGTGTCATGCAGATTGTAACAAATCGCGCTGGAAATTTCCGTCACGCACAAAAAGGCAGGCGCTCCGACCTGTTGGGTTCAGGTCAGAACGCCTGTCGGATGATGCGGATTATTCCTGCGTTTCCGTTTTCTTCGCGCGCGGCTTGCGGGCAGGTTTGTCTGCCTTTGCCGCTTCCTTCGCTGCCTTGTCCGCCTCGATTTCCGCCTTCGTGCGGCGCTTGCGGGCGGGCTTCGCGGGGGCTTCCGCGGTCACTTCCGCCGCAGCGGCTTTTGCCGCCTTGTCCGCTTCAATTTCCGCCTTTGTGCGGCGCTTGCGGGCAGGCTTTGCAGGCGCTTCGGCGGCTTTCGCGGCTTCCTTGGCTGCCTTCTCCGCTTCCTTCGCCGCCTTGTCCGCCGCAATCTGCTCCTTCGTGCGGCGGACGCGCTTGGGCTTCACGGGCGCTTCAGGTTCTTCCTTCTCATACGGATACGGAACGACCACTGGGTTCGCCTCCGCGTCGTCGTCAGAAGATGTCTTCTCCTGATTCGATGCGGAGTCATGGTCGAAACGCCCGCTCACCAAGCCTTCGTACAGTTCCATATATTTCTTAGAGGAGTTCGTCCAGCTGTAATCGCCAGTCATGCCGCGCTGCTGGAGCGTGTGCCACACATCCTTGTGGTTCTCGTAGTAGTCGATGGCACGGTTGATGACATTGAGCATGTCATTGGCGTTGTAGTTGAAGAACGTGAAGCCATTGCCGTCGCCGGTGTACTCGTTGTAGGACAGCACCGTGTCGCGCAGACCGCCCGTCTCGCGGACAATCGGCACTGTGCCGTAGCGCAGGGCAATCAGCTGGCTCAAGCCGCACGGCTCGAACTGGCTGGGCATAAGGAACATGTCGCAGCCCGCGTAGATTTGATGCGCCAGCGCGTGGTCCATCGCGAACCGCGCCGCGACCTTGCCCTTGAACTCGCCCTCTGCCCACGAGAACAGGTTGACATAGCGGCTTTCGCCCATGCCCAGCACAACCAGCTGCACGTTCTCGCTCATCAGGTCGCCGATGATGTAGTCCACAAGGTCAAGCCCCTTCTGGCTGCTCAGGCGGCCGACCATGCCGATAATCGGCACATTCGGGTCAACGGTCAAACCGAGCTTCTCCTGCAATTCCGCCTTGCACTTTGCCTTGCCGGACAGGTCATCCGCAGTATATTCCGCCGGAATGCGCGCGTCCGTCGCGGGATTGTAGTCCGCCATGTCGATACCATTGAGCACGCCGAACACTTCGTGCTTGCGCGCGCGGAGCAGCCCATCCAGCCGCTCACCGTAGTACGCCGTCTGAATTTCCTCGGCATAGGACGGGCTGACGGTGGTGATGATGTCGGAATACACCAGCGCAGCCTTCATGAAGTTCGCGCAGCCGTAGCACTCCAGCTTGTCGTCCGTCCACAGGCTGTCGCCCAGACCCAGCACATCCTGCACTTCGCGGATGCCGAACACGCCCTGATACTGCAGGTTGTGGATGGTGAACATGGTCTTGATGTTCGCGAAGAACGGCAGGTGGGCATACTGAATTTTCAGCAGTGCGGGCACCATGCCGGACTGCCAGTCATGCGCGTGAATCACGTCGGGCTGGAAGTCCAGCAGCGGCAGGGCGTTCAGCGCCGCGCGGCAGAAGAAACCGAAGCGTTCGTACTCGTCGCCGCCCATGCCGTAGATATACGGACGGCCGAAATAGAACTTGTTGTCCACAAAGTAGAACTTCACGCCGTCCTTTTCCAGCAGCTCAATGCCGCAGTACTGACGGCGCCAGCCCAGCGCGACCTCAAAGTCGGTCACATGGGTCATCTGGTCAACATACTGCTTCGGCACCGCCGCATACAGGGGCAGCATCACGCGCACGTCGTGACCCTGCTTCGCCAGAACAGGCGCCAGCGCGCCGACAACATCCGCCAGACCGCCGGTCTTGATAAACGGGACGCACTCGCTCGCCGTAAAGAGAATTTTCATCGTTTCTATCCTCCATCAGAAATATTTCCTGCCGGGGGCAAGGGAAAAACAATCAGGGAAATTCAGCGAATTAAGCTCAGATACGATTTTCAGATGAGAATGAGCCAAGATGCGAAGCGAATTTTTTCTTTCCTGCTAACGGGAGTGAAACGCAGCGTAGCAGCGCTACGCTAAGTGGAACGACCGGACGCAGGAAGGAAAAAGGCGCGAGCAGATGGCTCAGGCGAATCTGAAAAGCGTATCCAAAAAACCGCACCAATAGTATAGCACATATTGGCGCGGTTTGCAAATCCGAACCGCGTCAATTCGATTTAGGCGATTCGTGGATTAAATGACAACATTCTTCGCGATAACAATCGGGTACGCCGCCGGGCCGATGAGCCGCGCGCTGCGCTTGATGACCGTCTGCTTGTCCAGAATGCAGTTTTCGATGGAAGCGTCGTTGTGCACCTGGCCATCCTGCATGATGATGCAGTTCTTCACATGCGCACCGGGGGCAATGCGCACGCCGCGCGCCAGCACAGAGTTTTCCACCGTGCCTTCGATAATGCAGCCATCCGCCACCAGCGAGTTGACGACGGTCACATTGTCGCCATAGCGGGCGGGCATCTCGTCTCGAACCTTGGTGTACACAGGCAGCTCCGCCGTGAACAGACGATGGCGAATCTGGGTATCCAGCATATCCATATTGAACTTGAAGTAGCTCTGCACGGAGTCCATGCGCCAGCACAGACCAGTGTACGCCCACGCATTCACGCGCGCCGTGCCTTCCGTCACCAGACGGAGCAGCACATCACGGTTGAAGTCATGATAGCCGTGCGCCACGCCCTTGTCCACCAGCGTGCGCAGCAGCTCACGCTTCATCACGACGACCTCCATGCTCGTCAGCGGCAGGTTCGGATGCGTCGGATCAACTTCCATGTCCGTCACCATGCCGCTTTCGTCCACCGCCAGATAGCAGCCCAGTTCGTCGCGCTGCATGTTCGGATCAGCAGTGTACATGATGGTGATGTCCGCGCCGCTGTTCTGATGATACGCCACAAACTCCGCGATATTCGCGTTGTAGATGATGGTGGAGTTGCTCAGCACCAGATATTCCTGCTTGGAGCGGGAGAGATAGTTGGTGTTGGAGCGCAGCGCATCCAGCATACCAGAGTACACGCCAACATTCTCGCGCGTCAGGAACGGCGGCAGCACCTTGAGGCCGTCATTCTTCCCGTGCAAATCCCACTCCTTGCCGGAGCCGATGTGATCCATCAGGGAGTGATAATTCTTCTGCATGATGACGCCGACGTTCTTGATGCCGCCGTTGACCATCGAGGACAGCAGGAAGTCAATGACGCGGTAGCGGCCGCCCACAGGCAGCGCCGCGATGGCGCGGGTCAGGGTCAGCTCGCGCAGATTGGCGTCATTTTCGCCGGTGTAGATAACACCCATTACGTTTTTCATTTTCTTACATCCTTTCCGCTGCTGTGATTATCAGAATTTGGTGTTTTCGTCCACCTGCTGACCCGCGGTCACGCTGACACCGGCGGGAAGGGTGACGCCCTGACCGACGACGGCGATATTGCCCGTCTCTTCGCCGACCATGCAGCCCGCACCAATCACGGCGTTCTCCGCCACAATCGCCCGACGGACAACCGCGCCGCGCTTGATGACCGCATAGGGCATGATGACCGAGTCAATGACGCTTGCACCCTCTTCAATGGTCACGCCTGCGAAAATCACGGAGTGCTGCACAGAGCCGTAGACTTCCGAGCCTTCCGTAACCAGCGAATCGCTCACGACAGCGCCCTTGGCGATGTAGTGCGGCGCAAGGCCCGGATTCTTGGCGTAGATGCGCCACTTCTTGTCATGCAGGTCAATCGGCATGGGCACGCTGAGCAAGTCCATGTTCGCTTCCCACAGGGACTCAATCGTGCCAACGTCCTTCCAGTAGCCCTCGAAGTTGTATGCCACCATGACCTGCTTGTCGTTCAGCATCGCGGGGATGATGTTCTTGCCGAAGTCGTTGGCGGACGTCTTGTCAGCCTCGTCCGCGGTCAGGTACGCGCGGAGCTTCGCCCACGAGAAGATGTAAATGCCCATGGACGCCTTGTTGGACTTGGGCTGCTTGGGCTTTTCTTCAAATTCAACAATGTTGTCGTCCGCGTCCGTATTCATGATGCCGAAGCGGCTCGCTTCTTCCCACGGCACAGGGCGCACAGCAATCGTCGCATCCGCGCCTTTGCGGATGTGGTACTGCAGCATGGCGTTGTAGTCCATCTTATAAATATGGTCGCCGGAGAGAATCAGGACGTAATCCGGGTCATACTGCTCGATAAACGCCATATTCTGATAGATGGCGTTTGCCGTGCCGCGATACCAGTCGCCCGTCTTGCCCGTCTGATAGGGCGGCAGGACGAACACGCCGCCGGTGGACAAGTCCAAATCCCACGGTGCGCCGGAGCCGATGTAGGAATTCAGTTCCAGCGGCATATACTGCGTCAGCACACCCACGGTGTCAATGCCGCTGTTGGTGCAGTTGGACAGCGGGAAGTCAATGATGCGGTACTTGCCGCCGTAGGGAACAGCCGGCTTTGCCACCTTCTTAGTCAGGACACCCAGACGGCTGCCCTGTCCGCCTGCCAGCAGCATGGCAACACAGGTCTTCTTTTTCATGATGAGAACACGCTCCTTCATCCTTGTTTCTTGCGAAGCGCACCGACCGTGCAGGATTCGCGCCGCCCTCGGTGCATCAGGTGGCACGGTGATGTATGTGAAACAGCGCTTTCGCTCCTCCCCTGATTGCGGCGAGCGCCGATTCAGCCGATGGAAATGGAATTGGCTTTGCCGGCGGACTTTTCCGGCAGAGGCTTCGGTTTCTTTGCCGTTTGGGATGCTTTCTTTGGCGGCACATCCGCGATTTCCGGCACGACGCGCGCTTTCTTCGCCTTCTCCGGCAGCGGGTCGCGCTGGTAGGTGAAGTAGACCGTTGAGAGCGGCGGCACGCAGATATCGCAGCTGTATTGGAAGTCCTGAAGCTGCTCTTCTTCCGTGCGAATCGCCCAGTTGTTGTACTGATTCGAGCCGCCGTATTCCTTGCGGTCGGTGTTGAAGCACTCCGTCAGCGTCCCCATCTGCGGCAGCCCGATGCGGTACTGCGGATGGAACACAGGCGTGAAGTTCGTCACGCACAGGAGCGAGTTGCCCCGCTTATCCGTGCGCAGGAACGCAACGATGGAGTTATCGCTGTCGTTCGCCTGAATCCACTGGAAGCCGTCCCAGCTGTCATCAATCTGGTAGAGCGCGGGCGTCGTGCGGTAGATTTCGTTCAGGCGCTTGCAGCACTGCTGCACCTGCGGATGATTCTCGTACAGCAGCAAGAACCAGTCCAGCTGGTCATCATACTTCCACTCGATGAAGTGCCCAAACTCGCCGCCCATGAACAGCAGCTTCTTGCCCGGATGCGCCATCGTGTAGCCATACAGCGCGCGAAGTCCCGCGAACTTCTTCCACAAGTCGCCCGGCTGCTTGTCCAGCATAGAGTGCTTGCCGTGTACCACCTCGTCGTGGCTAAACGGCAGGATGTAGTTCTCCGAGAAGGCGTACATCAGCGAGAACGTCAGCTTATCATGGTGATACTTGCGGTAGACCGGGTCGAGCTTGATATACGCCAGCATATCATTCATCCAGCCCATGTTCCACTTGAACCCGAAGCCCAGCCCGCCCAGATAAATCGGGCGCGTTACCATCGGATAGGCGCTGGATTCCTCCGCCACCATCATCACACCGGGAAAATCGCGGTAGACGGTTTCGTTCATCCGCCGCAGGAAGGCAATCGCATCAAGATTCTCGTGTCCGCCGTACTTGTTGGGCAGCCATTGCCCCGGCTCACGGCAGAAGTCGTACATCAGCATAGACGTAACCGCATCCACGCGCAGCCCATCGGCGTGATACCACTCCAGCCAGAAGCAGGCGTTGGAGAGCATGAACGAGTTGACCTCGCCGCGCGCATAGTCGAACATGTGCGTCCCCCACTGCGGCATATCGCCGCGCCGGGGATCGGGATGCTCATAGCAGGGCGTACCGTCAAAGCGGCGCAGTCCCATTGCGTCGCGCGGGAAATGCGCGGGAACCCAGTCCAGCAGCACGCCGATGCCCGCCTGATGCAGCGCGTCAATGAGCGCCATCAGCTCCTTCGGTTCGCCGAAGCGCGCCGTCGCCGCATAGTAGCCGGACACCTGATAGCCCCACGACATATCCAGCGGATGCTCCATCACCGGCATGAACTCCACATGCGTGTAGCCCATTTCTTTCAGGTACGGCACGAGCTGTTCGGCAATCTCCGTGTACGTCAGGAACGTGCCATCCTTGTGCCGCCGCCACGAGCCAAGGTGCATCTCGTAGATGTTCACCGGACTGTGGTACGGGTCGTAGGACTTGCGCGCCTCCATCCATTCCGCGTCGCCCCAGCGGTAGCCGCTCAGGTCGTAAATACGGCTGGCAGTGTCGGGGCGCATCTGCATGGCGAACCCATAGGGGTCAGCCTTGTCCTGCCACGTCCCGTCCTGCGCCTGAATGCAATATTTGTAGGTTGTCAGTTTCTTTGCAGCGTCGGGATAATCATAGCGTTTCGGGTCACTCTTCACGTCGAAGGTTTTCGCGGGCAGCCGCACTTCCCATGTACCGTCGTAGACCTTCTGCATAGGCGTTTTTTCCCTGTCCCACTGGTTGAATTCGCCAATGAGAGAAACTGCCCGTGCGTTCGGCGCCCAGACAGCGAAATGCCACATTTCCTGTCCGTCCTGCGTCACCGGGTGCGCGCCGAGCATCTCATAGGCTCTGCGGTTCGTTCCCTGATGGAACTGGTCCCGCACCGCGGCGGTCGGGCCGTTGTAGCGCATAGTTACACCTGCCTTTGCTTGCGTTGCGTTCCTCCGCCTGCAATCACGGAGATCCGCGTTTGCTTTCTTCACTCTTTTCACTTACTATTGAATCACTTTTATGCATTTTCGTCAAGTCATATTCAGCATTTTCTTCTGCATTTTTTGCGATTTTCGGAAAGTGCGTTCATTTTGACCGTAGACGATGCGGTAAGTATTTCGCCATTGCCGACATAAATTCCTGCTCATGCACGAAATTTTCCGCGCATAAACTGGTTTTGCGCCGTCGGAGCGAAAACTGTTTCCCCCGTGCGGCGATTTGTGCAATCCGAACATTTCCCGAAATTTCTGCGAAAAGGTTGTGTGCCCATGAAACAAAAACAGCTGTTGTCGTTTCTTGTGTGTATCCTGATGCTTTCTTCCTGTGCCGCGCCGACCGATTCCGCGCTTGACAGCGGCTTAACACTTCGGGTCTACTTCGCCGATGCGGAGGAAATCCGTCTGCTGCCGCTGGAAGACTACGTTTTCGGCGCATTGGCGGCAGAGATGCCCGCGAATTACGCGCCAGAAGCGCTCAAATGTCAAGCCATCGCCGCCCGTACGCGTGCCGTCGCGCAGAGCCATGCGTTCGGCGGAAACGGGTGCGTCCGCCACCCGGACTGCGATATCTGCACGGACAGCGCGTGCTGTCAGGCATACCAGACGGATGCGCAGCTGCAAGCCCGCTGGGGCAGCGAGTACGTCGTCCTCCGCGCGCGCATTGACCGCGCGGTCCGCGCAACAGACGGCTTGCTGCTCACCAGCGGCGGCTTGCCCATCGAGGTGCTGTACCACGCCTGTTCCGGCGGAAAAACCGAAGATGCCGCCGCCGTGTTCGCATCCGCCAAGCCGTATCTGGTCAGCGTGGACAGTCCCGGCGAAGAGGGGTACGCCGGATTCCGCGCCGACACGTCCTTCACCTGCGAGGAAGCGGCAGATCTGCTTCTGCGCGCTTTTCCCGGCTGCGGCGTGACGGCGGACACGCTGCCCAGCGCGATCCGTCTGCAATCCACGACCGCTTCCGGGCGCGTCGCGACGCTGCTGGTTGGCAGTCAAACTGTCCGCGGCGCTGATTTCCGCAAAGCGCTCTCCTTGCGAAGCACCTACTTCACTTGGGAGGCGGATGGCGACCGCATCGTTTTCCACACCGTCGGATACGGGCACGGCGTCGGCTTATCGCAGGCAGGCGCACAGGCGATGGCGGCGGGCGGCGCGGATTTCGCGGAGATTTTGGCGCACTACTACCCCGGCACGCAGCTGACGCGGATGGATAAAACAGGTTTTTCCGGCTCATAATAGGAGAAAACGCCCCATGCGGCATGGTTGAGGTGATTTTCTCATGGCTGACCGTCATTTTCGTTCACTTTTCCGCGCGCTGCATCTGCGCCGGGAGCAGTGGACTTTTCTGCTGATGGCGCTGCTGTGCGTCTCGGTGATTGTCGGCACGGCACTGTGGACGCGGCAGGCGGAATTTGCGCGTGTGACGCCGACCCCGCCTGTCTCCGGCGACATATCCGCCGCGCAGCTGCTTCAGCAGTCGCTTGACAGTGCGCAGACCGCCACGCCCGCGCCGACAGTCTCCCCCACCGTCCGCAGCGTTACCACGCCGCTCGAAAGCATGACGCTGCTGCGTCCCTTCGACAACACGCGGATGCGGCAAAGCAGCGCCACGGGCTTGTGGGCGCTGCACGATGCGGCAGATTACGCTGGTGCGGAGGGTGCGAAAGTCAGCGCCATGGCGGACGGCACCGTCATCAATTGCGCGGACTGCGGCGTTTTCGGCGCGTACGCGGAAATCGACCACGGCGGCGTCCTCGTGCGCTATGCGAACCTGTCGATGCTCTACGCGATTCGCGCGGGCGATCCGGTTCGCGCTGGGCAGACGATTGGCTTCATCGGGCGCACGATGCCGGAGGAATGTGACCTGCCTGCACACCTGCACCTGCGGATTGTCGTCGGCAATACGGCGGTTGACCCCGAAAAAGTGCTGCAAAACGGCATTTTTCCTGACCCGTAAAAAAAGACGCACATGGGTGTTGCATTTTCATCGAAATCGGCGTATAATACAGCAGGTTAAACTTGTATTATAACGTCTTATTCGACTTGGAAGGAGCGATTCCCTATGTGCGGCATCGTTGGCTATATTGGTGCGGAGCAGGCGCAAGACATTTTATTGGACGGACTTTCCCGATTGGAGTACCGCGGCTATGACAGCGCGGGCATTGCGGTCATGGACGGCGGTGTCATTCGGCTAAGCAAGGCGAAGGGACGGCTGGCGAATCTCGCCGCGCGGGTGGCATCAAATCCCCTGCCCGGCACCATCGGCATCGGTCACACGCGCTGGGCAACCCACGGCGAACCAAACGACATCAACGCCCATCCGCACACGGACATGAAAGGGCATATCGCCGTCGTCCACAACGGCATCATCGAGAACTACGAGGAGCTGCGCACTCAGCTGAAGGCGAAGGGCTGCGTGTTCGTATCCGAAACGGACACGGAGGTAATCGCCCATCTGCTGCATACGCTTTACGACGGCGACATGCTCTCGACCATTCTGCGCGCGCAGACGATGCTTGAAGGCAGCTACGCATTGTGCGTCCTGAACGCCGAAGCGCCGGATACGCTCTACTGCACGCGCAAGGATTCTCCGCTTGTCGTCGGGCTGTCCGACGGCGCACAGTACGTCGGCAGCGACATTCCAGCGCTGATTCGCCACACGCGGACGGTGGAGCTGCTTGATGAACGCGAAGTCGCCGTGCTGACCCGGAGCGGTGTACGCGTATACGACCATTTCGGCAACGAACGTGCGCTCAAGCCCATTCACGTTGATTGGGACGTGGAAGCGGCGGAAAAAGGCGGCTATGCGCACTTCATGCTCAAGGAGATTCATGAAGAGCCCGCCGCACTGAAAAAGACGTTTTCCGCCCACGTTGACGCAGAAAAAATGGCGATTCGCCCCGGCGCGTTCCCGATTTCGGCGGAAGAAGCGAATTCCCTGCGCACGCTGACGATTGTCGCCTGCGGCACAGCGTACCACGCGGGCGTTGTCGGCAAGTATGTAATCGAGAAGCTGGCGCGGCTGCCCGTGGTGGTGGATGTAGCATCCGAGTTCCGCTATCGCAACCCGATTCTGGGCGCGGGCGACTGCTTTCTTGCCATTTCGCAGAGCGGCGAAACGGCGGACACGCTGGCCGCCATGCGCGAGGCGGAGCGGCTGGGCGCAAAAGTGATGGCGCTAACAAACGTCGTCGGCTCATCGATTGCCCGCACCGCCGGGGATTGCGTCATGTACACCTACGCGGGGCCGGAAATCGCCGTCGCAAGCACAAAAGCATACATCACGCAAGTGGAAATGATGGTGCTGCTGGCGATTGATCTCGGCGTGAAGCGCGGACATCTGACGGAGAGCGTAGCATCGGAGCTTCTGCGGCAGATGGCGGACATTCCCGCGCTGGCGGAGCAGGTGATGGCGCTCGAACCCGCGGTGCAGCGCTTCTCCAGCCTGTACCACGACCGGCAGCATGTATTCTACATCGGGCGCGGGCTGGACAACGCGCTGGCAATGGAAGCGTCGCTGAAACTGAAGGAAGTCAGCTACATCATGTCCGAAGCGTATGCGGCGGGTGAACTGAAGCACGGCACAATCGCGCTGATTGAACAGGGCACGCTGGTCTGCGCGCTGCTGACGCAGGAACAGCTGGCAGATAAAACGCTGTTGAACGTGCGCGAAGTAAAGAGCCGCGGCGCGAAAGTCCTCATTGTCTGCCCGGAAGCCCTGCGCGACCGCGCCGCGAAGGATGCGGACGAACTCTGGGTCATCCCGGACGCTGCTTCGGACTTGCTGCCGCTGCTGGCGATTATTCCCGTGCAGCTGTTCGCCTACTACATGGCGGTCAGCCGCGGATGCGACGTTGACAAGCCGCGCAATCTGGCAAAATCGGTGACGGTGGAGTGACGCAAGGGCGCTGCCCTTGACCCGCCAAAGGGTCTTCGACCCTCTGGACTCCCTTTTC
>ERZ827423.1647-NODE-1647-length-20789-cov-5.809733_pt1 | contig 20789 bp, 18 predicted proteins | sample MGYA00519775_ERZ827423 | MGnify/ENA primary metagenome ERZ827423 (study PRJEB31778, sample SAMEA3449296) | human gut metagenome | biome: human gut; feature: human-associated habitat; material: faeces | place: United Kingdom | collected 2010/2012 ...
TCGGCTGAGCCAAAATCTTCTGCCGCCAGCTCTCGTCGATTTAATCAGAGCTTCCTTAATTCTCTTCGATAACGATATCCCGGATATCCACGGTCTCCGCGTCCGCCCACAGGCGCTCCAAATCGTAGAACTTCCGGGCTTCCTCGGTAAAAACGTGGACGACGATGCTGCCGTAATCCAGCAGCTCCCAGGAATTGCCCCGGTGGCCTTCCCGGCTGAGCATCTGCTCCCCCAGCTGCTCCAGCGTGTACTCGGCATAGTCGCAGAGCGTCTTGACGTGGGTGTTGGAGGTGCCGGTGCAGATCAGAAAGTAATCCGCAAGAGAGCTGACCCGGTCAATTTTCAGCAGCTTGATATTCTGTCCTTTTTTGGCGTCCAGCGCCTTGGTAACCTCGTAAGCAATTTCTTTTGGGGTTAACATAACTCCTTCCTTTCTACATGGTTTGTGTTTCCTGACGGTTGAGCCACGCCAGCGCGTCCCGGGACTCCGGCGAGACCTCGTTTCCCTGCTCCTTCAGATGTTCCAGCGTCATTTCCAGCCCCAGCTTCAGCGCCGCGGTCAGGTCGGAAAACGCCAGCTCCCGAAGCCGTTCCACCCCGGGAAAGCTCCGGTTCGGCTCCATATAGTCTGCCACATAAATGATGGTTTCCAGCAGATTCATGTCCGCTTTTCCCGTGGTGTGGCTGCGGATGGCGGAAACCACCGCCTCATTTTCCCCAAAAATCCGCTCCGCCACCATGGAACCGGTGAGGGCGTGGAGGGTTCGGGGGTATTTTCTTGAAAATTCGCCTAATATTTTACCATATTCGGCACAGACTGTCAACTGCAGCGGCCCGTCCAGCGCCTTGGTAATGTCGTGGAGAATGCCGGCTCTGGCAGCGTCGGTCACGTCCGCGCCCCATCGCTTGGCCAGTGCCACCGCCGTGTCCCGGCAGCCTAAGACATGCGCCACCCGGTTGGGGTTCAGCAGCCGAACGACCACCTGCTCCAGCTCTCCCATAGGAAGATTTTTCCATTGGGCATCTACATCGTACAGCCCGTGTTCCCGAATGTACGCCGCCACGCCCGGGGACAGGAACGGCCCCGCGCAGTGAAACGCCAGCATCCGCCGCAGCTGAGTGGAGGAAATGTCGACGACGTCGTTTTCCACCAGCCGGATTTTTGCCCCACGCTGTTCCAGCTTCGCCTGATTCTCGGCGACGGCAGCCTTTTCCCCCTTGCTGCCCCGGTAGAAAACGCCCAGCTCCGCATTCTTCAGAATGTCGTCGGGCTGCTTCCACTGATCGAAGCACAGGAACATATCACTGCCCATCAGCAAAATCAGCTCCGCGTCAGGATAGCGCTTCTTCAGCTCCGATACGGTCTGGAAGGTGTAGCTGACGCCGCCCCGGTTCAGCTCGATGTCTGAAACCTCAGCCTTCGGGCAGTCCGCCGCGGCAATGCGCAGCATTTCGAGGCGCTGCCGCGGAGTGGGCGAATCCTCGGGAATCGCCTTGTGGGGCGCAATACTCGTGGGGATGATCACGAGCTTATCCAGTTTCAGCGCCGTGACCGCCTGCTTCGCCGCCTGGATATGGCCGATGTGGGGGGGATTGAAGGTTCCACCGTAAATGCCGATTCGTTCCATTTGCACCGCTCCTGTACCTGTTTATCCCGCAAAACGCGGAAGAAAAATACCGTGTTTGCTTTTTATGGCACCGTCTGGGTCACTTCTGCTTTCTCTGCTGCCTCTCCCGGCTTCTCTCGATGGACTTCTCGATTGCCTGCTCCCGGAAATACTGGTTGCGCTGCTCCCGCGCCTGACGGGCGGCCTGACGGCGGGCGCGGACGCCCTTGCCAACGGGGTCGGCCTTGGACTTGGGAGTCTCCTTGTGCTTGGCGCGGCCGGTCTGGTTGCGCTCGGCCTGACATTTTTCGCTGAACCGCCAGATGACGAATTTGGAACCGACGCAGGAAATGCCGTCGGCGCCGGTGGCCTCGCAGATGGCGTCGGACACCTCGCGCGCGCTCATCAGTGCGGTTTCCAGCACCTTGCCCTTCACCAGCTCCCGTGCGGTGAGCAGCTTGTCCGCTTCCGCGACCACCGCCTCCGTCACGCCGTCCTTGCCCACCATCAGGGTGGTTTCCAAGCTGTTCGCCTGCGCCCGGAACTCGGCGCGCTGTTTACTTGTCAGCATAGCCTTCCTCCTTGAGTTTGTCGTAAAATGCCCGCAGCGCAACCGCCCGGTGGGACACCTGATTCTTTTCCTCCGGCGTCACCTCCGCCAGCGTCTTGCCGAAGGGCGGATAGTAGAAAATGGGGTCATAGCCGAAGCCGCCCGTCCCGGCGGGGGCGCGCAGAAGCTCGCCATGCACCTCGCCCCGAGCCTGAATCACTTTGCCCTCGGGGGTGACCATGGTGATGACGCAGACGAACTGCGCCTGCCGCCGGCCGTCGGGAACATTTTCCGTGTTTTTCAGCAGCAGCTGCAATCTGCCCCAGTCGTCCAGGGTGTCGTCAAAGCCGTACCGGGCGGAGTAAATGCCGGGTTCCCCGTTCAGGGCGTCCACGGCAATGCCGGAGTCGTCCGCCAGCGCCGGAAGCCCGGTGGCCTGCATCACGGCGTTGGCTTTCAGAAAGGAATTTTCCTCAAAGGTGGTTCCCGTTTCCTCCACGTCAATGTCCACGCCCAAGTCGGACTCCATCACCAGCTCCATGTCAAATTTCTCGGTGATTTTCCGGATTTCTTCCCATTTATGTCTGTTTTTGCTTGCCAAAACTACTTTCATGATACTTCCTCAGATCAATGCTTCCACGAATTCCTTCGCGCTGAAGGGCATCAGGTCGTCCGCCTGCTCCCCCACGCCCACAAACTTCACGGGGATTTGCAGCGCGTCCGCCACGGCGATGACAATGCCGCCCTTGGCGGTGCCGTCCAGCTTGGTCAGGGCAATGGCCGTGACCCCCGCAATTTCCTTGAACTGTTTTGCCTGAATCAGACCGTTCTGGCCGGTGGTGCCGTCCAGAACCAGCAGAACCTCCTTGGCGGCGTCGGGCAGCTCCCGCGCCACAATGCGGCTGATCTTGTTCAGCTCGTTCATCAGGTTCGTCTTGTTGTGCAGCCGTCCGGCGGTGTCGATGAGAATCACGTCCACGTCCTTGGCCTTGGCGGACTGAATGCCGTCAAACACCACGGAGGCCGGGTCTGCTCCCTCGTGCTGGCGGACGATGGACGCGCCGCTCCTGCCCGCCCAGATTTCCAGCTGGTCGGCGGCCGCCGCCCGGAAGGTATCTCCCGCCACCAGCATGACCTTCTTTCCCTGAGAGGTCAGCTGCTTCGCGATCTTGCCGATGGTGGTAGTCTTGCCCACGCCGTTGACGCCGATGACCAGAATCACGCTGGGGTGGGTGGACAGATTCAGCTCCGTGTCCCCCACGGAAAGCATGTCCACGAGAATTTCCTTCAACGCTTCCCGCGCTTCCTCCGTGGTTTTCAGGTGCTGCTCCCGGACGGCTCTGCGCAGCCGCTCCACGGCCTTGACGGAGGTGTCCACGCCCAGATCCGCCAGAATCAGGCTCTCCTCCAGTTCGTCGTAAAAATCGTCGTCGATTTCGGAAAAGCCGGAAAACACACTGCCCAGGGTGCCGCTGAGCGCCTCCCGGGTCTTGGTCAGTCCGGCCTTGATTTTGTCAAAAAAGCCCATAAAATTCTCCTTTACTCTACGATTCCCAAATATTCTTCCATCTGGTTTAAGTCCAGCCGCAGCAGCTTGCTTACGCCCTGCTCCTGCATGGTCACGCCGTAAAGCACGTCGGAGGCTTCCATGGTGCCCCGGCGGTGGGTGATGACGATGAACTGGGTCTTCTTCGCCAGATTGTGAAGATAGCTTGCAAACCGCTCCACGTTCCGGTCGTCCAGCGCCGCGTCGATCTCGTCCAGCAGGCAGAAAGGCGTCGGCCGCACCTTCAGAATGGCAAAGTACAGCGCCGTCGCCACGAAGGCCTTCTCGCCGCCGGAGAGCAGCGTGATGGTCTTGACCTGCTTTCCGGGGGGCTGGACGCGAATCTCAATGCCGCAGGTCAGGGGATTCTCCGGGTCTTCCAGAATCAGCTGTCCCTTGCCGCCGCCGAACATTTCTTCAAAAGTCTGCCCAAAATAGTGGTCGATTTTCCCAAATTCCGAAACAAATATGGTGGTCATCTCTTTGGTGATGTCCCGGATGACGCTTTCCAGCTCCCGCTTGGATGTCAGCACGTCGTCCCGCTGTCCGGCGAGGTAGGTGTAGCGCTCGTTGACCCGGGCGTATTCCTCGATGGCGCCCAGGTTGGGCGTGCCCAAAGCGGCAATTTTCCGTTTCAGCTCCGCCCCGCGGCGGTTTCCGGCGGTGACGTTTTCGATCTGGCCCCGATGCTCCGGGGCGGTGCCGGGGGTCAGGCCGTAGGAATCCCACAGCTTGTCCACGATCTGCTTTTCCTCCATGGACGAAGTGACCTTCTTCTGCTCCAGCAGGGCGCAGGCGCGTTCCATGTTGAGGATGTCCTTGTTCTTTTCCTGGGCGTCCCGCTCCGCCCGGGTCTTGGAGGCTTCCGCTTCCGCCCGGTCTTCCTGGGTCTTTCGGAGCAGCGCGTTCATCCGGTCGGACTCCCCGTCGTTTTCCTCCTGCTTGACTTTCAGCTGAGCGATCTCTCCTTCCAGGCGGAGGATGTCCTCCCGGATGGCGTCTGCCAGGGCTTCCTTCTTCTCCCGGTCGCCCTCCATGGCCGCCCGGAGATTCTGCAAATCCGCAATGTGGGTCAGCGCCGTGTCCCGCTCGGCTTCCAGCGCCGCTTCCGCGGTTTTCAGCTCCGTCATCTGCCCGGTGATGGCGGCGTTTGCTTCCGCCGCTTCCGTCTGGCTGCCTTCCAGCTGTGCCAGTGTCTGCCGGGTTTCGGCAAGCTGCTGGGTGTACACCTGAATCTTCGCCTGCTGGGCGGCATAGCGCTCCCGGTCGGAGGTCTGCCGCGCGTTCAGAGAATCCCGCTCCCGCTGAGCGGAGGTCTCCGCCTCCACAATGGCATTCAGCAGAATCTCAAACTGCTTCTCCTGCCCCTGTAAGCGCAGTACCTGATCCTCCGCCCCGCGAAGCTGATCCTGCGCCGCCTTCATCTGGAATTCCACCTGGTCGCACTGCCGCTGGGCTTCCTGCATATCCGCCTGGGCAATCAGCAGCTCCTGTTCCAGCTTCTTTTCCTGGGCTGTCAGCTTTTCCAACTCGTTGGCACGGGACAAAATGCCCGCTTCCTTATTTACGGAGCCGCCGGTCATGGAGCCGCCGGGATTCATCACCTGACCGTCCAGGGTGACGATCTTGAAGCGTCCCCGGTACTTCTGGGACATGGCGATAGCCGCGTCCATATCGGACACAATGACCGTCCTGCCCAGCAGATTTTCCACAATGCCCCGGTACTTTTCGTCGCTCGCAGTCAATTCAGACGCAATGCCCACGAACCCCCGGCAATTTTCCAGCCCGTTTTCCTGCAGGCTCCTGCCCTGAATGTTGGACAGGGGCAGGAAGGTCGCCCGGCCGCCGCCGGTGCGTTTTAAGTAGCCGATGGCCGCCTTGCCGTCCTGCTCCGTGCCAACCACGATCTGCTGCATGGCCGCGCCCAGGGCGATCTCAATAGCAACCGTATAGCTGTCCTCGGTGCGGATCAGCCGGGACACGGGGCCGTGAATATTCCGCAGCGCCCCTCGCTGGGCTTCCTGCATCACCATGCGGACGGCCTTGTTATAGCTTTCAAAATCCCGCTCCATTGCCCGGAACACTCTGGCCTTGGCCGTCACGGAATCCCGCCGGGAGGTCATGTCCCGGATTTTTTCCTGCAATTCGTCCCGGCGCTTGACCCGGGTATTCTGCCGGAGGGCGTAGCCCGCGATGGTGTTGTTGGCGGCGGTCACTTCCTCCTGGGCTTTTTTCAGCTCCTTGCGGCAATTATCCAGATTGGTCTGGGCTTCCTGCTGTCTCGCCGCCCCGGCGGTCAGGTCGGCATTCAGCTGCTCCAACCGTTCCTTGGTCTGCGCCATGCTCTCTTCCAGACCCCGCACGTCGGCCTGACGCCCCGCGACGTCCGCCGCCAGAGAGGATTCCTTTCCCCGCAGCTCCAGAAACTGCTTGGTCAGTCCCTGGGCATTGGCCGTCATGGCGGTGAGCTTGTGCTGCAATTCGTCCAGCTCCCGGCGCTTTTCTGTGAGTGCCGCTTCGATTTCCTCAATTCTGGCCTTCGTCTGGTCGATCTGGGACACGATGCCGCCGGAGCGGTCCTCCTGCCCTTTCAGTTCTTCCTCAATCCGGGAGATGTTGGCGTTATTGTTCTCCACATTGCCCCGAAGCACCGCCATCTGCCCATCCAGCTGCTGGTGTGTTGCGGACAGCATATTCACTTTCAATCGGACGGTTTCCAGCTCGCCGTCCCGGGTGCGCAGAGCTTCCCCCAGCTGGTCTGCCTGACGGTACAGGGCGTCCAGATCGTCGTGAGCCTGCTGCAAAACGAAGGACGCGGACGCATAGTCCTCCTCCGCCTTCTTGGCAGCGGCGGAAAGCCTGTCCAGCGTGTCCAGCCACACGGCCACCTCCACGCCCTTCAATTCGTCCTTCAGTTCCAGATATTTTTTTGCCTTTTCCGACTGCTGCTTCAGCGGTTCCAGCTGCAATTCCAGCTCGGAGACCTTGTCGCCGATGCGCAGCAGATTGTCCTCAGTGGCGGCCAGCTTCCGCTCCGTCTCCTCCTTGCGGTGGCGATATTTGGAGATGCCTGCTGCTTCCTCGAAGATCTCCCGGCGGTCGCCGCTTTTCAAAGACAAAATTTCGTCAATTCTGCCCTGGCCGATATTGCTGTAGCCCTCCCGTCCCAGACCGGTGTCCATGAACATCTCGTTGATGTCCCGCAGACGGGCGGACTGCTTGTTGATATAGTATTCGCTGTCCCCGGAGCGGTAGTAGCGCCGGGTGACCATCACCTCGTCGGCGTCGTAGGCCAGCGCCCGGTCGGAGTTGTCCAGCGTCAGGGTCGCCTCGGCGAAGCCAACGGCGGTTCGCTTCTGGGTGCCGCCGAAGATCACGTCCTCCATTTTGGCGCCCCGGAGGGTTTTGGAGCTTTGTTCCCCCATGACCCACAGAATGGCGTCGGAAATATTCGATTTTCCGGAGCCGTTGGGGCCGACGATAGCGGTAATGTCATCGCCGAACCGGATCAGCGTCTTGTCCGGAAAGGACTTAAAGCCTTGCAGTTCCAATGATTTCAGATACACAGCATAACCTCATGTAAAAGAGAATGAAAGATAGCAATTCCGTTCGCAATTTGTTTACTCATGCAATTGTCGTGACCGGAATTTCATGCAGTCCCGGTGGGTTTCGGAGATTTTCACCTGAATCTCCGGGAACGCGGCGGCGATTTTCTCCGCCAGCACGGCCACGACGGGGTTCTCCGTGGCAAAATGTCCCGCGTCGATCAGATTCATCCCCAGCGCCTGGGCGTCCCAGAAGTCATTGTACTTGATGTCCGCGGTGACGAAGGTGTCGCACCCGGCCTCGAAGGCGCTCATCAGCTCGTCGGAACAGCTTCCGCCGCCCACCGCCACCAGGCGAACCGGCTTGCCGCCGTCCACATAGCGCAGTCCCTCGGCGTTCAGGCTGCTCCTGACGGTTTCCAGAAATTGGGAAAGAGACTGCTCCTCTACCCTGCCCCGGCGCAGAAGCCCCCACTGCCGCCCCCGATCGTCCCGGAAAAAGGGCGGGATGGTCTCCACGTCCTCCAGTCCCAGGGTGTCCGCCAGCACGTCGTTGACGCCCCCCGGGGCGCAGTCCAGATTGGTGTGGGCATTGACGGCGCTGATGCCGTGGCGGCAAAGGGTCATGATGCTCCGGCCGACGGCCGTTTCCTCCGTCACGGATTTGAGCGGGTCGAAAATGATCGGATGATGGGTGACGATCAGCTCCGCGCCCCACTCCGCCGCCTCCCGGCACACCCCCTCGAAGGGGTCGAGCGCCACGAGAACCTTGGTTACGGGAGTCTCCCGGCTGCCGCAGAGCAGCCCCACATTGTCCCAGTCCATTTTCATGTAGGTTGGGGCAAGGGTCTCTATGTACTTGAGAATGTCAGCTACGGTCGTCATCGGTCAGTTCCTCCAAAATCGCTTTGTAGTGCCTGTATTTTTCCCCGTCCCCGCCGGACAGCCCTGCCACGGTCTTGCGAAGGCCGGAAAGGACGCTCTCCCGGAAGGCCGGGAGCAGCTCGCTGCCGCTGCTGCGCAGAGCCGGGGTGATGTAATATTCGCCCTCGGTCAGCGTCTCCCCGGGGGCATAGACCGCTTCCATGACGGGGTAGATGAATTTTCCGTCCTTCGCCAGCGTCTCCCGGCGGATGGCGTAGCCCTGACGGTACAGATACCGGCGCAGCTCCGGCCGCTTGCTCTGGCATTGGAGAATCAGGCGGTAGCGTTCGCTTTTCAGCCATGGCGCGGCGTCCAGAATGGACATCATGGTGTCCGCCCCCATCCCCGCGCAGACCATGCAGTCAAATTCCCGGGGGACATTGCGGATGCCGTCGGACAGGCAGAAGGCCATGCGCTCCTTCACGCCGAATTTTTCCGCATTGCGAATGGCGCTTTGCAGGGGCATTTCCCGGACGTCGGAGGCAATGACCGCGCCGGCAATGCCGTTTTTCAGAAGGTAAATGCCGAGATAGCCGTGGTCACAGCCCACGTCCGCCACCCGGTCGCCGGGCTTGACATAGCCGCAGCAGGCCAGCAGCCGGTTGGAAAGGGGAATTTTCACGGGCGTCCCTCCTTCTATACGAAAAAAGCCATCCCGGCATTTGTCCGGGATGGCGCTGCCGGTATTTTATCCGTTCTGCTTCGCGGCTTCGTTGGCCTCGTAGGCTTCCAGGAAATTGTTCAGCTGGGCGAGGAACGGCTCGCAGTCCACACCGTGAACCATGCAGGCTTCCTCAACGGTCTCGCCCCGGGAAGAGGGGCAGCCCAGGCAGTGCATACCGATGGCGAAGAACAGGGGCGCGGACTGGGGCGCGATGTCCAGAACGTCCCCGATGATGGTATCCTTTTCAATTTTTACAGCCATGAAAGTGACCTCCTTGTTTTTATCTTCGATTATTATAACCGCACATGCCGAAAAAAACAAGAGGAAAGTCGCAAAAGATACGCAGCCGCCCCGCAGATTTTTTGTGGCGGGGTGGTCGATGATCAGAGCATCCGCAGATCGTCCGTCCAGACAACCCCATGAAGTCAACTTCTTTTTCCTTAGTATTGGGCAGGAAAGAGGATATTATTTCAAAATGACCGCAGGTTCAGGCGATGGCTTAAACCTGCGGTTTTCGTGTAAGAGAGAACATTCCAGAAAAAGGGTCAATCGCTAAAGCTTTTGCAGCTTCCAAAGGGTCAATCTCATTTTAAGGAATGTATATATTCTGTGGATAGTAATAGATTTTCCCACAATCATCGATCTTCTGATACCAGCAATCCCATGTGTTGCCGTCTGAATCATCGCACAAAATCTGTACATATTTGGGATAGCCATCTGTGTCGATGATATCATCATCCATTACTATGTTAAATTGCGGGGCTAACGCATTCGCCTCTTCCGAGGTTTTATTGTATGTAACCTCGTACGTATTCTTACCCTCTTTCATTGTGCTGGACAAAAACGCATCATACAAGTAAAAATTAGTCAGCACATTTCGGGAAAGATTGCTGATCGAAAGAGAAAAGACACCGTTTTTATCTGGCTCCGTGATTTCAACGATCAGGCAAGGCCGGAGTTCACGCTGGTGTTCCATTTGGGATTTACGCTTTTCCTGGCGGTAGGTGTAAAAGGAACCCAAAATACCAAAGGTTGTTGCGTAATACCCCAGCAAATCACCGCTTTCAACTTTAATCACTTGAGGGAAGGGCAGTGCATACAACAAGCCGACTATTATAGGAAATAGGAGAAAACATATGCAAATTGACTCGGTTTTATACTTTTTTAATTTCGTTAACATATCCCGTCGTTGCTCCTATTCTATCAAAATATATGCGTATTTTTCTTTGATATATTTATCACCAAACATAACCACCGCATATTATACGGACGTTTTTCCAGATCAGATCTAGGTCTGCCTCTTCATTGGGTAAGTATAGGTAGGTATAGCTAAAGCTGGACTGCGTTATGAGTTCACTTCCACTATTGGGGTGCACGGATTGCACGGATTGCAAATTCATTTCCTGATGGTCCCCTGCGACACCATAAACATTGGTAGAATTGTCTATTCTATTGGCATGTTCGTCATATTCAATTCCAGTGTACTCATGCCACACAGGCTCATATCCCCAATCGTGCCAATATGCTATTTGATTTCCATGTTCATCATACTTGTAAAGAGCCTTCCCATTCATATCATAGCTTGTTACCAGGCCATTACTAGTGGTAACGTAGGTCTTAAGCTGCGCTCCAGTCGAATCATAAAAATCGGTGAAAATGCCATCTTCGCTAAAACCATAAGACCAGCTACGTGTTCCAATCACCACACGTGCCTCATTCATTTTTCCATCGCTATTGTAGCCAAAATAAAAAGTCTCTTCGCTGCCTAAATTACTTCTCGTCGTGATTTTCTGTGGCACCATATACATGTGACTCAGGTATTCAGCAACATCTTTATATTCTGGAATTGTCCGCAGAACAGAATGAGCACCCGAGTAATCTTCTTGCGCAATCAGTTCCATCGCATATTGATATCTGCTTTCTACTAGTAGGTTTGCGCTATCACGGTATTCCCCCAACGCTTCAAATGCCGAAACGGCACCCTTATAATTCTTTTCTTCCAGCAGTGCAACAGCCTTTGCATAGGCATCTGCATTCCGCATTTCCTGCCTACCTTCTTTTGCAATCTGCATCTGCTGAGCAGCATCTTTATAGTCCGCCAACTCCTGAAGTATCGCAATTGCTTCGTCATATTGCTTTGCATCAACCAGGGCAATCGCAGAGTTATATGCGTTCAAGCGTGCCTTTTCCTCTTTCCTGGCTTGCACAATGGGCGGAATCGTCTTCACCAAACCAATCACAATGATTGTCAGCAATATAGCAACGACCGCAATTTTACCAGTCTTTTGTGCCGTCTTGATTGCTGCTTCTCTTCTTTCTCGTGCCGCAGCCGCTTCCTTCTCTGCCTGTTCCCGTTCCCTAATCAGCCGCCTTTCCTTGAGTTCTTTCAGATTACCCAGGTCAATGTCCCTCAAATCACAAATGGCCTTTCGGCAAGAATGGCACGCCTTCTCCTCCCGGCGATTCACTGCCCCGCAGACGCAATACCACAAATCTTTCTGCTCCAGAAAGAAATTTTTAGCTCTACTTCCGTATTCAATCCGGAACTGCTTGACCATTTCACCGTCCAGCCGGGAAGTCAGAGCTTCCGGGCTTTTCAGCGTTTCCCATGCTGCGCCGTTGGTATTCCAAACAGAATTGTCCGCGAATATAACTTCCGCCACAGCAACACTAAAAGAGCGGGTTGAAGCATCTGGAAGTGGAATGGCTGATTTGCTGCCAAAGTCCGTATCTCTGGTGCTGCTCAAATCCAGATACTCGTAACGGGCAGATTCTCCCAAAGGATTCCCCGCCGTGTTCATAAGTGATAGGGAAACCGTAGCGGCCTTGATGGTTTTAGAGCTTATGTTACGCAATTTTAGTTGGGCAATAATTCGCCCGGTCTGGTTGTCCTTCAGCAAAGCGCCCGCTGCAATTATTACCGGTGAACCTTCCGTGTAGAGATTTTCAGGCAGAGAAAAGAGCTTGCTATATCGTTCGCTCATATCAAAGTCTCCTTAAAGTTCGGGGAGTTCGTCTGGACGCACCTGCGGGGTGTTCCCGCGGTCAGGCAATGCGCACACCAGAATCCAGCCCATCCAGCCAAGCCAGAAGCAAATCCAGAAATACTTTTTATCGTGGTAGCCTTTTTCTTCGGCGGCTTCAAAGAACCATTTGGCAATGAAATAGTCGAGGACGATGAAAGCCGCTGCAATTAGAAGATACAGAAAAACCAGAAATGCCATGTGTTTTACCCCTTTCTTTATCTAAAAATAAAAAGTGCGCCTACCGAAGCAGACGCACAAAAAACGCAAACTCCGATAGTCGCCAAACTAATCAATATAAAGCATCACAGCATTCATACCGAGGGAATTTGCATTTTTTATCAAATTCATGGTACGAACACAAAAGGGTATAGTACCCCCTTGTGATGCTTTTCATAATTTGATTAGTTTGGCAACTTCATAGTACCATATCTGCATGGAAGATTCAAGGCGTTTTGTAAAATATTATCCTTTCCACAAGAACAAAAAGAAGCACATCCAGCCCGATTTCTCGGGCTGGATGTGCTTCTTTGCTTGTTATTCAGGAAAGAAAAGCGTTCCCTTACTTTGTCTCGTCGGTGCCGTAGTAGGCGTTGAGATACATCTGCTTGATCTCGCTCATGAGGGGATACCGGGGGTTCGCGCCGGTGCACTGGTCGTCGAAGGCCTGCTCCACCATGCTGTCCAGCCGGGTCAGGAAGTCGGTTTCGTCAATGCCGTAGTCCCGGATGGTCTTCCTGATGCCGATTTTGGCCTTCAGCTCGTCAATGGCCGCGATCAGGTTCTCCAGCTTCTCCTCGTCCGTGGTGCCGCCCAGCTTCAGGTAGTCGGCAACCTCGGCATACCGCGCCAGGGTGTGGGGATGGTCGTACTGGGAGAAGGTGCCCATCTTCGCGGGAACCTCGGCGGCGTTGAACCGCAGAACCTCGTCAATCATCAGGGCGTTGGCAACGCCGTGGGGCAGATGGTGGAACGCGCCCAGCTTGTGCGCCATGGAGTGGCACACGCCCAGGAAGGCGTTGGCAAAGGCCATACCGGCCATGCAGGCGGCGTTTGCCATGTTCTCACGAGCCTTGGGATCCTTCGCGCCGTTTTCGTAGGCGGAGGGCAGGTTCTCGAAAATCAGCTTCAGACTCCGCAGCGCCAGACCGTCGGTGTAGTCCGTGGCCATCATGGAGGCGTAGGCTTCCAGAGCGTGGGTCACGGCGTCGATGCCGGAGGCGGCGGTCAGCCCCTTGGGGGCGTTCATCATCATGTCGGCGTCCACGATGGCCATTTTCGGCAGCAGCTCATAGTCCGCCAGCGGATACTTGACGCCGGTGGTTTCATCGGTGATGACGGCGAAGGGGGTCACCTCGGAGCCGGTACCGGCGGTGGTGGGGATGGCGACGAAATACGCCTTTTCGCCCATCTTGGGGAAGGTGTAGACACGCTTGCGGATATCCACAAAGCGCATGGCCATGTCCTGGAAATCCGCCTCGGGATGCTCATACAGCACCCACATGATCTTGCCCGCGTCCATGGCGGAGCCGCCGCCGATGGCGAGGATCAGGTCGGGCTTGAAAGCCGCCATCTGCGCCGCGCCCTCTCTGGCACAGGCGAGGGTGGGATCGGGAGCTACGTTGTAGAAGGTGGTGTGGGTGATCCCCATAGCGTCCAGCTTCTCCTCCACCGGCTTTGTGTAGCCGTTCTGGTACAGGAAGGCGTCGGTGACGATGAAGGCCTTCTTGTAATTTTTCAGCTCGGCCAGAGCCACGGGCAGGCAGCCCTTCTTGAAATAAACCTTTTCAGGCGCACGGAACCAGAGCATGTTCTCCCTCCTAATTGCCACAGTCTTGATGTTCAGCAGGTGCTTGATGCCCACGTTCTCGGAAACGGAGTTGCCGCCCCAGGAGCCGCAGCCCAGCGTCAGGGAGGGAGCCAACTTGAAGTTGTACAGGTCGCCGATGCCGCCGTGGGCAGACGGCGTGTTCACCAGAATGCGGCAGGCCTTCATTTTTTCCGCAAAGGCGTCCAGCTTTTCCTTCCCGGCCACCGTATCCAGATAGACGGAAGCGGTGTGGCCGTAGCCGCCGTCCTTGACCAGGGTGTCCGCCTTGTTCATGGCGTCGGCAAAGTCCGCCGCCCGGTACATGGCAAGCACGGGGGACAGCTTCTCGTGGGCAAAGGCTTCGGAGAGATCGGTGGAGGTCACTTCGCCGATGAGGATTTTGGTGCTTTCGGGGACGTCAACGCCCGCCAGCGCCGCGATGGTGTGGGCGGACTGACCCACGATCTTGGCGTTCAGCGCGCCGTTAATCAGGATGGTCGTACGAACCTTGTCGGCTTCCTCCGCGTTCAGGACGTAGCAGCCGCGCTTGACGAATTCCGCCTTGACCCGGTCGTAGATGCTGTCCAGCACCACCACGCTCTGCTCGGAGGCGCAGATCATGCCGTTGTCAAAGGTCTTGGAATGGATGACGGAGGAAACCGCCAGCAGAATATCGGCGCTGTCGTCGATCACGGCGGGGGTATTGCCGGGGCCGACACCCAGAGCGGGCTTGCCGGAGGAGTAAGCTGCCTTCACCATGCCGGGGCCGCCGGTGGCAAGAATCAGGTCGGCTTCCGCCATCACCTGATTGGTCAGCTCCAGGGAGGGCTTGTCAATCCACGCGATGATGCCTTCCGGCGCGCCGGCGGCGACCGCCGCTTCCAGCACCACCCGGGCGGCGGCGATGGTGCAGCCCTTCGCTCTCGGATGGGGGCTGATGATGATGCCGTTGCGGGTTTTCAGGGAGATCAGGGTCTTGAAAATGGCGGTGGAAGTGGGGTTCGTGGTGGGAATAACCGCCGCGATAACGCCGATAGGCTCGGCAATGCGCTGAATGCCGTAGGCCGTGTCTTCCTCGATGACGCCGCAGGTCTTGGAATCCTTGTAGGCGTTGTAAATATATTCGGCGGCATAGTGGTTCTTGATGACCTTATCCTCCACCACGCCCATACCGGTTTCGGCTACGGCCTGCTTGGCCAGAGGAATGCGCATCCGGTTGGCGGCGGTGGCGGCGGCCAGGAAAATCTTATCCACCTGCTCCTGCGTATAAGTGGCAAATTTCTCCTGTGCCGCGCGGCACTTTGCCAATGCTTCGGTCAGTTCCTGAGCAGTGGTTACGGGTGCATATGTTTTATCCATAAAAATCGACCTTTCCGAATATTGATTATCGGTATTTCCGTACCGATATATTACTATCGATATAATAGCACGTATCTCGATAATGTCAATCCCCATTATAAAAAATTTTTGCGCAGACAGAAATAGCCGGGCTTCCGGGAACGTACCGCTCCGGAAGCCCGGCTGTGCCGTTTATTCATTACGTCCCGAGGTAAGCCGCCTTCACCGCTTCGTTGGCCAGCAGCTCCTCGCCGCTGCCGTGGAGGGTGATCCGGCCGGTCTCCATGACATAGCCGAGATTGGCGGTTTTCAGCGCCATATTGGCGTTCTGCTCGATGAGCAGAACCGTCACGCCCTGCTTGTTGATCTCCTTGATGATCTCGAAAATGCCCTTGACGATGATAGGCGCCAGACCCAGAGACGGCTCGTCCATCATAATGACCTTGGGGCGGCTCATGAGCGCGCGACCGACTGCCAGCATCTGCTGCTCGCCGCCGGACAGGGTGCCGCCCGCCTGCCAGGAGCGCTCCTTCAGCCGGGGGAACAGGTCAAACACCCAGTTGAGGTCCTCGGTCAGATCGTCCTTGCGCAGGTAAGCGCCGATCTTCAGGTTTTCCAGCACCGTCATGTCCGGGAAAATCCGCCGTCCTTCCGGTACCAGCGTGATGCCCTTGGACACGATCAGGCTGGAATCCATGCCGGTGATGTCCTCGTCCAGGAAGGAAATCTTTCCCGCGGAGGGCTTCACCAGCCCCGCGATGGCGCGGAGGGTGGAGCTTTTGCCCGCGCCGTTGGCGCCGATCAGGGTCACGATCTCCCCTTCCGGCACATCCAGGCTGATGCCCTTCACCGCTTCGATTCCGCCGTAATGCACCTGCAAATCCCGGATTTCCAGAATGTTACGCATCTTCCGTCACCCCCAAATACGCCTCGATCACGCGCTTGTTCTGCTGCACTTCCTTCGGCACGCCCCGGGCGATTTCACTGCCGAAGTCAATGACATAAATGTAATCCGAAATTTTCATGACCAGATCCATGTGATGCTCAATGAGGAAAACCGTCAGATGGTGTCTGTCCCGGATTTCCTTGATGTATTCCGCCAGCTCCTGGGTCTCCTGGGGGTTCATGCCCGCCGCCGGTTCGTCCAGCAGCAGCAGCTTGGGCTCCGTCGCCAGAGCGCGGGCAATTTCCAGACGGCGCTGTAAGCCGTAGGGCAGGCTGGTGGCGATTTCATCCTTGTACTGCTCCAGTCCCTGCTCTTGCAGCAGCGCCATGGTTTCCTCCCGCATTCTCGCCTCTTCCTTGGCATTCGCCCGGAAAATGGCGGAAAACACGTTCTGCTTCGCCCGCATATGCTTGGCCACCAGCACGTTTTCAAACACCGTCATACTCTTCCACAGGCGGATGTTCTGGAAGGTACGGGCGATCCCCAAGGACACCACATGATCCGGGGTGGGGTCAATGTTGCGCTCATTTGCGTATTTTTCCCCGTTGGTACCCAGGTAGTTCTTTTTCATTTTCCCGGTGGGGTGATTGCGGATCATGGTCTTGCCCATGAATTCCACCCGGCCGTTGGTCGGCTGGTACACACCGGTGATGCAGTTAAAGGCCGTGGTTTTGCCCGCGCCGTTGGGGCCGATGAGGGCGACAATCCTGCCCTCCGGCACGTCCAGAGACAAATCATTCACAGCCACAACGCCGCCAAACTGCATGGTGACGTTTTCCATACGAAGAACGTTTGTTTCGCTCATGCCGCTTCAGTCCTCCTTTTCCGCCGCGGGGGCAGCCTTTTTCCGTTTCTGAAACAGTCCGCCGATGCCCTTCCAGCTCAGCTCCTTCTCCCCCATGATGCCCTTGGAGAAGAACAGCACGATGATCATGATGACCACGGAGAACACGACCATCCGGAAGCCGCTGCGCAGCAGAGGCACCTTGAACGAGCCGATGAAGGTCTCCCGATCCAGGAACCGCAGCCACCACTCGGAGCAGGCCACGTACAGGAATGTGCCGATGACGGAGCCGGAAACGGAGCCGATGCCGCCGATGACCACGATCAGCAGAATTTCATAGGTCATGGTGGAGGTAAAGACCTTCGCCTGGGCGTTGGCCACATACATGGCGAACAGCGCGCCGCCCACACCGGAGAAGAAGCTGGAAATGACGAAGGAGAGCATCTTGTGCTTGAACAGGTTGATTCCCATGGCCTCCGCCGCCACCTCGTCGTCCCGGATGGCCTTAAAGGCGCGGCCATAGGAGGAGTTGATCAGCAGAACGATCAGCGTAATACTGACAATCGCCACAAGGAAGGGGACAAACGTACTCAGCCGCAGAACCACCTGCCCCGCCCCGTTCTTGATGTTGAAATCGGAGAAGGTGGGGAAGCCCTTGATCATGTTTGCGCCGTTGGTGATGGGGCCAAGGGTCTGCCACTGGAAAATCGCCCGGAGAATTTCGGCAAACCCCAATGTGGCAATGGCGAGGTAATCACTTTTCAGCCGCAGAACCGGCAGACCGATCAGCGCCGCGAACAGCGCGGCCACCAGCCCCGCCAGAATCAGTCCTACGAGGACGGCCAGCACCAGCGCCAGTCCGCCGCCGAACCCGGCGCTTCCCAGAAAGCTCTGGAAGCAGTCCACCAGGGAGAACTTCACAGCCGAGCCGCCGTAGAGGTAATAAACCTGATCCTTGGCAGCCATGGGAACGGTGAGAATGGCGTAGGTATACGCGCCCAGCAGCATGAAGCCCGCCTGTCCCAGAGAGAACAGGCCGGTAAAGCCGTTGAGCAGGTTCATGGAAACGGCCACCAGAGAATACACCGCGCCCTTTTTCAGCACGGTAAACAGCTGACTGGTGGGAAGAAAGACCGCAGGCAGTCCCGGGATGTAGTCGCTGAGGTTTTCCAGCAGGATGACCAGCAGCAACAGCACCGAAATGGAAATCAGCGCGGCAAAGCTGCCGTTTTTGTTTGTTTTCTGTTTCAGCATATCCGGCACCTCCTTAAACCTTATCCGTGGCCTTTTCGCCAAAGAGTCCGGTGGGCTTGCAGGTCAGGATGATGATGAGCAGTGCAAAGGTGAAGGCATCGGAGAACACGGAAACATTCCACGCCGAGGGCAGACCCTTGATGATAGTCTCGCAGATACCGATCAAAAACGCGCCGATCACCGCGCCGGGGATGGAGCCGATGCCGCCGAACACCGCCGCCACGAAGGCTTTCAGCCCCGGCATGGCCCCCGCCGTGGGGGTAATGGCGGGATAGGTGGTGAAGTACAGAATGGAGCCAACCACCGCCAGGGCGGAGCCGATGACAAAGGTCATGGAAATGACGTTGTTGATCTTGATGCCCATCAGCCGCGCCGTCTCAAAATCCTTGGACACCGCCCGCATAGCCATGCCGATCTTGGTGTGGTTGATCAGCTGGGTCAGAAGCACGATCAGCACCAGCACCAGAATGGGGGTGATAATGACCACCAGCTTCGTGGAGGTGCCGACGATGTCGACGGTTTTGTTCAGGATTCCGATGGTGGGATACGTCATGGGCTGACCGCCGGTGACATAGGTCGCGGTGTTTTGCAGCAGATAGCTGACGCCGATGGCGGAGATCATGACGGACATTCTCGGCGCGTTGCGCAGGGGCTTATAGGCCGCCCGCTCAATGAAGAAGCCCAGCGCCACCGTCAGGATGATGACAACAGGAATTGCCGCGTAGATAGGCATCACGGCGGAAATATAGATACCCAGCAAGCCCGCGACCATGAACACGTCGCCGTGGGCGAAGTTGATCAGGCGCAGAATGCCGTAGACCATGGTATAGCCAATGGCGATCAGCGCCAGCTGCCCGCCCAGAGAAATGCCGCTGAGCAGAATGGATACCAGGTATTCCAGAGAAAACAGTTGTTCCACAAGGGGTTCCTCCCTTTCTTTACGGAATCCCCGAAGAAGCCGTCCGCAGCCCCGCTCCGGACGGCTTTTTCAGAGATTCCCTGTCTAAAAAAATACGACTGTTTGGCGGGGGTATGCGTCCCCCGCCAAACAATTCAAATCGGAGATAAAATCAGCTGCCGGAGCCGGTCTGAACGGTCTCCAGAGTCCAGGTGCCGCTGGCGGTGTCCGCCGTCTTGATGTAAGCGGTGTCGCGGATGGCGTCGCCCTGAGCGTCAAAGGCAATGGAGCCGGAAACTCCGGCGTAGGTGACGGAGGGCAGAGCGGCCATGATGGCGGCCTTGTCGGCGCTGTCGGCCTTCTTCATGGCCTCCAGGGCCACGAAGTAAGCGTCATAGCCCATGGCGGTGACGGCGGAGATGGTGTCGTTGCCGCCGTTGGCAGCCAGTGCCTCGGAGCTGGCGTTGATGTACTCCTTGATGCCCGTATCAAACTCGGAAGAACCGCCCTCCTGATAGAAGGTGGAAACATACAGCTGCAGGTCGGTACCCTTGATGGCTTCCAGAACCATGTTGTCGTCCAGGGTGTCGGAGCCGAGGAAGGGAGCCTCAATGCCCAGAGATGCAGCCTGGGTGATGATCTGTACGGCGTAGGCGATGGAGACGGGGGTGAAGATGACGTCCGCGCCCTCGCTCTTGGCCTTGTTCAGGTAGGAGCCGAAGTCGGAGTTGCCGGTGGGGAAGGAGTCGGTGATGACCTTGCCGCCCGCAGCCTCAAAGACCTTGGTGAAGAAGGCGATCAGACCCTGGTCGTACTCGTTGCCGCTTTCGCCCAGGCAGTAGGCGGTCTTGGCGCTGAACTTGCTCACGGCGAAGTTGGCCAGAACGTCGGCCTGGAAGTTATCCAGGAAGCAGATACGGAAGTAGTAGCTATTGCCCGCGGTGACGTTGGGGTTGGTGCAGGTGATGCCGATGGCGGGGATGCCGGCCTCTTCAAACTTGGGGCCGCCTGCCATGGAAACGCCGGAACCGTAGGAACCCAGAACCACGGACACGCCCGCACTGACCAGAGAGGAAGCGGCGGAGGGAGCCTTGTCGGTGGAGGAACCGTTGTCGCCGTAGACCAGCTCGACCTTGTAGGTCTCGCCGCCCAGGGTGACGGTGGGTTCCTGGCTGTTGGCGTACTGCATACCCAGGATTTCCTTCTTGCCGCCGGACGCGGAGTCGCCGGAAGAAGGCTCGAACACGCCGATCTTGACGACCTTCTCGCCGGAAGCGGAACCGCTGCCGGAAGAAGAGCAGGCGCACAGGGACAGAGCCATGCACAATACTAAGATAACAGCAATTACTCTTTTCATTTTCTTATCCTCCATTCCAAAAAGCAGCATCCATAGTCAGTGGACATCTGTTTTTGTGATATGGAAAATTATATATGAATTTTCCCCAAATTGCAATTGTAAATTACGATAGAATTTAATGGTCGGTCATTCATTTTTTGTTCAAGTTTTACAAGCTCTTTTTCGGTTTATTGACAAGATCATCCGCGCCTGTTATAATTACTAACAAGGTTAGCGAACTTCATTTTTTGCGCAGTCCCGAATGGTTTCCCCGTTTTGTAAATCCGGCGTTTGCCTCCCCGGCGCCTGCTCCGTTCCCGGGAGAACGCTTTGCCGGATCGGGAATGTTTGCCAAACGGGTCGGCCCCATGATGCAATGTCGCTTTCAAAAACTTGCAATCTCCGGTGAATTTCCACCGGTAACACACCTAAGGCAGCACCGCGCAATTCGGCAAGGAGGCACAGCAGAAGATTTTGTGCCGGATCAAAGTTTCCAAACCGGAGGAATCCTGTATGTACCCGCAAGGGGTATGCCGCATCCGTAAGCCAGCTTGCGCTGGCAAC
>ERZ827423.1648-NODE-1648-length-20787-cov-9.105200_pt1 | contig 20787 bp, 21 predicted proteins | sample MGYA00519775_ERZ827423 | MGnify/ENA primary metagenome ERZ827423 (study PRJEB31778, sample SAMEA3449296) | human gut metagenome | biome: human gut; feature: human-associated habitat; material: faeces | place: United Kingdom | collected 2010/2012 ...
AACTATTTTGACTATAACTCATACTTATTGTTCCTGTTGATATTACATTTTCTTTTGTTCCTGCTGCACTAAACTTATATGCTGCATAACTTACTCCGATTACCATTACAAATAGTAATACAAAACTTATCCCCATGATTATATTTTGTTTTTTCATATGTTTTTTTACTTCCTTCCTATTTTTAACTTTATAAGCTTATTATACAATATACCCCCCCCAAGTCAATGTTTTTGTTAACATTTTTTAACAGAGTTAACTTCAACTTTTTATTTAACTGCTCGTTTTTTCCTTTTGGTGCATTTACTTCTGGATATATTCGGGGGAAATATAAAAATAAATCAATGATTAGTTTTCTAACTTGTCTTGTCATTGATTTATTTTTTATTTCTTTTACAATTGTCTTTTCAAATAAAGTTATTCTTTATTTGTTATTTTTTATTTAAAATATTATAATATACTCTCGTATCTTAGCTTGTGAAAGGAATATTTTTTATGAAAAATGCTAAGAAAAACAAACATCTTTCTTTTGAAAATAGATGTGTCATTGAAGAATTTTTAAACCATGGGTATAATTTTTCTCAAATCGCTAATCGTATTTCTAAATACAGAACTACTACTGCTAGAGATGTTAGAAATCATCGTTATTTAAGAACTACCAATTCTTGTAATAATCAACCTTGTTGTTTTGAAGATAAACCTCCTTATGTTTGCAATGGTTGTTCTAAATTTACTAGTTGTAAAAAAATTAGATATTCTTATTCTCACGATATTGCTTATAATGAATATAAACAAAATCTCATACTAAAATTAACACATAAAAATGATCTATTACGATCATTTTATTTTAATTAACTATTTTCAAGTGTTATTTGTGCATCTTTAATAACTATACTAGGATAACTTGCATCAGTTAAAGTTATATTTCTTTCTGGTGCATTTGGATTTTCTATTTCAACTGTTATATTTTGTTCATTCATTATAACTGATTTAACACTATCATCAAAAGTATGAGCACCATCACTAGATATTTGTTTATAATATATTACTGGACTATCTGTTTCATAATAAGGTACATTTTCAAATAAAGCATTTCCATCTTGATTAGTTGTTGCTTCTTTTCCTTGTGTTGTTCCTGTTTCATCTGTAATAATAAACTTAGCTCCAACTACTTGAATACCTGATACTTTTTCTCCTGTATCTGTAACATGAAGTGTTAAAGTTCCGTTTCCACTTACTGTAAAAGTATAATTATTAGTACCTTCCACTATTGATATTTCTTTAGGATTTAATGTTGATGCATCATATCCATTTGCTACTACTGTAGCCCTATAATTTCCATTAACAAGTTCTATACTTCCCTTTCCATTAGTTATTGGGATTGTGTGTCTTGCCATAATAATATTTCCCCTTTCTTTATTTTTATATTTTTATAATTTTTATCTATTAAAAGAATAGTAACACAATGTTTATTACTTTTTTGTTTGTTAATATTTATACAATATAATTCATTTTTTCTAGCTATTAATGGTACTTGTTTTGTATTTAATCCATTACAAACATATAAATGATATAAATTATTATTACATATTGGTACTTTTATATTTCCATAGTTATCTGTTATACCTGTAAAAACAATTTTATTACATGAATCTTTTAAAACTATTTCACTTTTTCTATTTAATTTAATATAAATATAATCATTTTTCATAAATCACCCCACTAATATTCAATACTCCATATAACCGATGTTTTATAATCTTCATTTAAAAATAAATCTTTACTAGGAAAAAGCAATAAACCTTTATCTGTAGAAAAAGTTATGTTACTTAATTCTACATTACTTCCAACATTTTCTTCTTCATAAACTAACTTTTTAATTGTTGATAGTTTAATAATTTCATTATTAAATTTTTTAAAAGCTAAAGAATCAATTAATACTTTACCCATTTGTTCTATCATAGGATTATTAAAACTTAAATATAATTTCCATTTAGTAGCATTAATCCTACTATCTACTATTGTTATGGTAGTACTATTTTGTTTAGGTAAAATAATTGGTGTTGTTGATATTTTATTAGTGCTAAATGGAATATTTCCAGTTACTTTCAAAAGTGTTATTTCACCATTAAAAGGTGTTGTTATTTTTCTTTCACTAAAACAACCATTAAAATAAGTTGTTACCTTAACAATTTTATTATCTTCAATGGGACTATCTAAATTTATCTCAAATAAACCATTTTCATCAGAACTAGCAGTTAATATTTGATTATCGTATTCAATCTTAACATCTGCAAAAGAAATTGTGTGTCCTGAAAAAGTATTACTAGTATTATTAACTGGATGAATATTAGTTTTAATTCCACCTATTGTTAATATTTTCCTATCTTGGAAAGAAAAATTAGTTATATCCGGTAATTTATTTAATTCTTCTTTAGTTAAATTATGAGAAGTTACTGTTGTTATATCTTTAGTAAATGTTCCTTTTAAAGAAGTAAAATAATTATCTTTATACCAATATAAAGCTGGTTCATTATCGATTTTATAAGCATCAGTATAATTTAAAGCACTTATCCACATATTAATTCTATTAAATTTCAATGAAAATGAAACAGGATTATTAGTATATATTACATTAGCATTTTTTGTATATATATTTACATATTTAGGATTATCTAATATAAAATTTTGATTAGTTCCTTTAAAATATATATTATAATTATCCGTTGGTGTTGTCATAAAAGTATTAATTATTTCTAAACTTGCATTTTCTTTAACAATAAAATCTCCAAATACACTCCACATAGGAACTCTTTGATGATTATTTTCAATAAAAGTAAATTTTGCTTCTTCTTCAATTAATACATTTCTAGCACCATGAGTTGTTGTAATAGAAAAACCATTACCTGTTGTTAATAAAAATTCTGCTCCATGTCCTACGATTAAATCTAATCTATTTGTCCCATTCATAAGTTCTTCTTTTGTTGTTATAGTTACTTTACTATTTGGCATTATTTTTAATGTTGATGGGATAACATCATTAAGAAAAATTACAGGTTTATCTACTGCACTACTATTAATTGAAGTAATGCCTCCAATTAATACTTTATTTGAATCACAAGATCTTTGAGCTGAAATATTATTAGTATCTTTGACTTCTATAACAGAATCAATAATTTTTGTTGTCCCATAATAATTTTGTGAAAGTTCAATACCAGTAAAGTTAACATTATTATATTCTACTACAACATTTGAATAATTAGGATGCGAAGGTACATAAATAACTCCATAACCACTTGATGAAATTATATTCATATTTTTTAATATAATTTCTTTATTTTTTGTACTTGCTTTTATAACATTTTCTTCTAAACTTTCAAGATTATTTGTATAAGTAGATTTAACATTATTATAGGTCCCATCTATAATAATCTTTGATTTATTAGGGTTTATAATAAAACCACTTGTAAGAGTTATATCATTTTCCAAATAAATATAGTCATAATTATTATCTTCACTTACTACTTGATTTAATTCATCACCTGTTGTTACAACTACCGTATTATTATTTATTACCTTAATATTATCACCTTCCTTTGTAATAATTTATGATAAAAATGAAAAACGAAATAATTAATTCATACAAAAAGAATAGGTTTTCTATTCTTAATGTATTTTTACTAAATTTAACATTGCATTGGTACTTCCATTAAATTTTATATTAACATTTTTAGATGACTTAGCATTTAAAGTTACAATATCATTTTCTTGTAATGAACAAATAGTTGACCCACTTATATTGTTAATAAATTGAGCATTAAATTCACTAGTGGCATTTGTGGCTGGCACTAGTATATCATTTGCTCTAATAGACATAGTAATAGAACACTCTTCATTTGTTGCTCCACATAGTAAATATGAAACTAAATATACTCCCGTTTCTTTAATTTTAATAGAATTATTATCTGGATATTCAGTAAAAAAAGCTACTCCTTTTTCAGGAAGTGGGATTACTGTATCCACGCCTTGGACTAAATTTACTTGCGTATCAGTCATTGAATATCTAATTCCATAAGAAGATACAAATTCTTTTCCTGCTTGACCTGGTTCTCCTTTATCTCCTTTTTCTCCTTTTGGTATTGAAAAAGCTAGATGATGAACCCAGTTTTCAAATGTATCCATAACCGTAGCAGGTTCACCTGGTTCAAGTGTTTCTGTTTCATCTATTGCAATATGTTCTGTTCTACCTATTTCTCCAGGAAGTCCTCTTGGCCCAATTTCACCTTGTTCTCCCTTTTCTCCTTTTGGTATTTTAAAATCTAAAACAACATCAACTGGTGTTCCAACATTAATAACTTGTGCTTCTTCGCTTGACTTTATTGTTTCAACACTTCCAATTTGAATGGTTGATGGACCAGGTTCTCCCTTATCTCCCTTTAGTCCTTGTGGACCCATATCTCCTTTTTCTCCTTTTGGTCCGATTAACCCTTGTGGACCAATTTTTCCTTCAACCCCTTGTTCTCCCTTTGGTATTTTAAAATTTAAAACAACATCCTCACTTGTACCTACATTTTCTACCATTGCATTTTCATATGGTTCTACTGTTTCAACACTTCCAATTTGAATAGTTGATGGTCCAGGTTCTCCCTTATCTCCTTTTTCACCTTTTGGTCCTTTAATACAGCAATATCTTATATTATTACAATTATTCATAAAATTAATTCCTTTCTTTGTTTGTTATAATTTATGAAAATAATTCTATTTTGTATAATTAATATATAAGAAAAAGAACTTAAAATAAATTCTTATCGATTCTATCAAAAGTTCTTTTTGGATTATCCATTAACATATCATATAACTTTTTATGATTTCTTAGTTCTTTAATTATATTTATTTCTTCAGTAGCTAACATTAAACCATACTTTTCGTCGTCTTCACTTACAACATAAGTATCATTACCTATTAAATATTCAAGTGGTGTATTTAGTACTTTAGAAAGTTGAATTAAATTTTTTGAACTTGGTTTTTTTAATCCTTTCTCCCAATTACAAACGCTAACCTTTGAAACATTAAGTTCTTTCCCCAATGCTTCTTGAGTTAAACCCGCCTCAATTCTTTTTTCTTTTATTCTCTTTGACAAAAACATACTACCTTTCATCACCTTTTTCTTTTATTTTCTTAATTATAAAAAATTAATAAGTAAATTTTGTTATAATTAACCGAAAGTTATATGCTGTTTATAAAAAAATTAGGATAAATCCTAATTAATATGCATATAAACCATGTATTTTTTGTCTTGTTTCTTCGTTAATGTCATCAATTATCCAAACATTATCTACTTTAGTTAAATTAAATTCAATAGTGTATTTTACTTTATCTTTTGCCTCTTTTAATTTAGATATTCTGTAATCAATATATTTAGTTTGTGATACATTACCTGTTTCATCCTTAAATTCATCTGGTGAAGTCGTATAATATTTATCAGCTTCATTTGTTATTTTATAAAGATCATATACTTCAATTTCTACAGTTACTTTAGCTTTATCACCATCTACTATTTCGTCTTTTACTGTATAAACTAAATTTTGATATTGTCTTTTTAAAATATTTCTATAATCTTCTTTTTGTGTAGCAGTCATAATTGTATCTGCTTCAACAATTGTATCAAGTTGAGTTAATACTGTTTCATCAAGATTACGATAATTATCTAAATATCTTTCAACTTTTTTAGTTGGCGTATTTGATAAAGTACAACCTACAAGTAAAATGCTTGTTAAAAAAACTGAAAAGCCCAATATTAATTTTTTCATATAAAAATTCCTCCCAGTAATAATTTGGGAAGAATTATTTTTTTTATACATTAATTTTTAAAATTCACAATTTCCTGGGGTTCTTGGATATGGAATAACATCTCTTATATTTTCTACACCAGTCAAATAGATTAATAATCTTTCAAAACCCATACCAAATCCTGAATGAATACAAGTGCCATATCTTCTTAAATTTAAGTACCATTCTAATTCTTTTGTATTCATATTTAATTCTTTCATACGATTAAGTAGTTTTTCATAGTTTTCTTCTCTTTGTGAACCACCCATTAATTCTCCTGCTCCAGGAACTTCAAGATCTACTGCTGCAACTGTCTTACCATCTTCATTTTGTTTCATATAAAATGCTTTAATATCTTTAGGCCAGTTTGTAATAAATACTGGACCATTAAAGTATTCTGTTATATATTTTTCATGTTCTTTAGCAATATCTTCTCCATATTTTGGAGTAAATTCAAAATCAACTTTACTATTTTTTAAAATTGTTATTACTTCTTCATGAGTAATTCTTGTAAATTTACTATTAACAAGTTTTGTTAATTTCTCTTTTAATGTTTTATCAACAAATTTATTTAAAAATTCTATTTCATCACTACATTTTTCTAAAACTGTTTTTACAATATATTTAAGCATATCTTCCATAATATCCATATTTTGTTCTAAATCACAAAATGCTATTTCAGGTTCAATCATCCAAAATTCATTAGCATGCGTTTTTGTATTAGAGTTTTCTGCTCTAAAAGTTGGGCCAAAAGTATAAACTTTTTTAAATGCAGACATCCATGTTTCAGCTTGAAGTTGTCCTGACACAGTTAAAGATGTAGGTTTTCCAAAGAAATCCTTAGAATAATCAATTTTTCCATCTTTTATTTTTTCTAAATCAAGAGTAGTTACTTTAAACATTTCTCCTGCACCTTCACAGTCGCTTGCAGTTATTAAAGGAGCATTAAAATACACATAATTTCTATCTTGAAAATAACTATGTATAGAAGAAGCAGCAACACTTCTAATTCTAAAAACCGCTTGAAAGATATTAGTTCTTGGTCTAAGATATGCTTGTTCTCTTAAAAATTCCATTGTATGTCTTTTTGGTTGCATGGGATAATCTTCATCACAATCTCCAAGTAATACAACATCTTTTGCTTTTACTTCGATATCTTGTTCTTTTCCTTCTGATTTTACTAGTATTCCTTTTACTTTAATTGCACTACCTATATGATATTTTTGTATATCTAAAAAATTATCATTAGTATTATCATATACAACTTGTAAATGTTTAAAACATGTTCCATCAGAAAAATCAATAAAACCAAATTCTTTTTGTTTTCTATGATTTCTAATCCATCCAGATACTTCAATTTCTTTTCCTATTAAACTTTCTTTTTTTTCATAAATTTCTTTAATATCCATAAAAATACCTCCATTTTTTTAAATAAAAAAGGTCATACCAAAGGACGAAATATTTCGTGGTACCACCTTATTTTAACTCTTATAATATAACGGTTTTAACCGGCCTATTCTACTTTTAATAAATAATTTCTTTAGGCAACAATAGAAACTGTTTTTCATTTAAATATTAATATTAGTTTACACCAAACACTAACTCTCTTGAAAATAAATATTTAAATTACTCGATTTCTAAACATTTTTATACCATGATTTTAATATGTTTTATTTCTTTTGTCAACTTTTTTAAAGAAAATTTTAATATTTATCATTTATCTTTTCATTTAAAATTTCTTCTAGAGTAACAAAGTCATACCCTTTTTGTCTAACGTACTTTATAATTAAATCTAATTGTTTTAAGGTATAACTATTTGTATCTAGCGAAAATATTTTACCATTTTCTAAATTTTGTTTTATATATGTAAAAGGAAATATATTAGATACAACCATTGGTTTTATAGTATACATTTTAACTTCACTACATGTTTTTAATACATTAATATCATCTTTTTCAACATAACAATAATTATGATTATCATCATCTATTCTATCAAGTAAAGCATTTGTATATTTTATTGTTTTAATACTATATTTTTTATTATATCCTAAATTACCAAAATAATTATTACTTTCATCTAATATTTTTAAAATATTTATATCATCATCTTTTATATTACCATCTATAAAGAATGTTGCACTAACATTATTATTAAATAATATTTTATTTATATTTTCTATATTTTTTAAATCCTCAGTTTTAAATACTAAACTAACTTCTTTTTTTGTTATATTTCCATTTATAACAAACTTATCATAATTGTCTTTTATACTAATTGTAGGTTTTACAATATTATAAACATATAAATTTTCATTATATTTTCCTAATTTTTTCATTTTATTATACGATTTATCTATATCAACTTCCAAACCTTCACTCCCTGGTGTTATATAATTATTATTTATTAAAGCATCAATACTTATTTTATTATAATTATCTTTATTATTCATAATTTCAATCATAATTAAATCTTTACTTTTAGAAAACTCAATTATCTTATTAGTATAATAAAAACTAAATATTGTTAATAAACAAATTCCTACAATTGTTAAATAAGATTTTCTTTTCATATTCATCATCCTCATTTAATAATATGAAAAAAAAGACATTTAATTAATTTTAAATATCTTTATTTCTGACAATTACTACAATAATAAGTACTTCTTCCATTAATTCTATCTTTTTTTATAAGATTTTTACATATTAAACATTTTTCATTTTCTTTTTTATGAACTAATAAATTGTTTTGATGGCTACCTATTTTATTATCTACTGATGTATAACTTCTAATAGTAGTACCACCATCTTTTATAGCTTGTTCTAATACTTTTTTTGTATTTTCAATTATTTTTTCTAACTCTTCATCATTTAAAGACTTGCCTTTTCGATGAGGATTTATTTTACTTAAGAAAAGAATTTCATCTGCATATATATTTCCTATTCCTGCGATTAATTTTTGATCGAGTAACAATGTTTTTATAGGTAATGTTTTATTTTTTAAATTTTCTTTTAAATATGCGATAGTTAAATTTTTATCCCATGGTTCATAACCAAGTTTCGATGCAAGAAATTTATTAAGTTCATCTTTTTTTAATAAATACATCCTACCAAATTTTCTTGTATCTTTATATCTTAATTCTTCATCTTCAAAAATAAAACTTACATGTTCGTGCTTTTCAAAACAAGAATTTAATGGTTTAAAAATATATTTACCTTCCATTCTTAAATGACTAAGCAAATAATAATCATCTAAACAAAAAATTAACCATTTACCTTTTCTTTCTATATTATTTATTGTTTGATTTTTTATAAGTCTTTTTACTTCTTCAACATCTTGATTTTCAAAAATATTAGAATACAATATTTTAATATTTAATATTTTTTTATTTTGTACTTTCTTTAAAAGTGCTTTTTTAACTGTTTCTACTTCAGGTAACTCCGGCATATTTCCTCCTTAATTAGTATCATACCAACTTTTTCCATAATCTATTTCAACTTTTAATGGAACATCTAGTTTGTATGTATTTTCCATTGTTTCTTTTACTATTTTTTTTACTATTTCAAGTTCTTCATTTAAACAATCAAATAATAATTCATCATGAACTTGAATAATCATTTTAGATTTTAAATTAAGTTTATTAAATTTATCATATATTTCAATCATAGCTTTTTTTATAATATCTGCACTTGTCCCTTGAATAGGAGTATTAAGTGCCATTCTTTCACCACTTGATTTAATTATATAATTAGCATTTTTTAATTCTTCAATATATCTAGTTCTCCCAAATAATGTTTTTACATAACCATCATTATAAGCATCACTAATAAGTTTATTCATATAAGTTTTAATTCCTGGATATGTTTCTAAATATTTATCAATGAATTTCTTTGCTTCATGAACGTTAATACCTAAATCCTCACTTAAACCAAAACTACTTATTCCATAAAGTATTCCAAAATTAACAGCTTTAGCATTTCTTCTCATTGTTTTTGTAACATCTTTTTCATCAACATGAAATATATCCATTGCAGTTTTAGTATGTATATCTATTCCACTTTTAAAAGCATCGATTAAGTTCTGTGCTTGTGACATATGAGCGAAAACACGAAGCTCTATTTGGGAATAATCACTTGATAAAATAACTGAATCATCACTTGCAATAAATGCTTTTCTAATCATTCTTCCTAACTCTTCCCTTACCGGTATGTTTTGTAAATTAGGTTCCATACTTGAAAGTCTACCTGTTCTTGTTAATGTTTGATTAAATATTGTATGTATTTTATTATCTTCATGTATAAAAGTAGATAATCCAATTATATAATTGCTATACAATTTTGATAAAGTACGATATTCAAGAATAAGAGGAATAACTGAATATGAAAGTAATTTATTTAAAACATCCCCACTTGTTGAGTAATTACCATCTTTTACTTTCTTAGGATACGGAATATGCATCTTTTCAAATAATACTTTACCCAATTGTTTAGGAGATAAAATATTAAATTCCATTCCTACTAGATCATAAATAGATTTTTGTATTTCATCAAGCTTATTTTTTATCTTTTTTCCCATATCATTTAAAATATCATTTGAAACATATATTCCCACATATTCCATATCAGAAAGAACATATGTTACAGGAAGTTCTAATTTTGTATATAAATCTAATTCATTTTTACTTTCTAACTCTTCATAATATTTATTTTTATTTTCATAAATATATTTTGCTTTTAATAAAGCATAACTAGCAAGTTTTTCTAAACTTATATCTTTTTCTTTAAATAATTGTTCTTCAAATTCAATATTAATATTATCAATATTCATAAGATATGATAAATCATCTTTAATATTGTAATTAAGTAAATATGTTTGAAGCATTAAATCGTTAAATTTATCATCAAATTTTATATTAAAATATTTAAATAATACAAGTGACTTTTTTAAATCATATGTATATTTATTAATATTACTATTAAATATAGAAGTGTTTTCTAAAGCTTCTTTTAAAACAAATAAACTATTATTTTCATCATATATAGCGATACCTTCAAGAACTTTATCATGATAATTTCCTTTAACCAAAGTATAAAATGAAAAATCTTTTAAAATGATTTTTTCTAATTCTTCTTTATTTTTTATTATTTTTATATTTTCTACTTTTACCTTTAAAACATTTTGTTTTTCTTCTCTTTTTAAAAATGAATAAAACTCTAAATCTTCAAGTATTTTATTATAATCAGGACTTAAACCATTATATTTTATATTTTCTAAATTAACATCAATTGGTACGTCTTTATATATTGTTGCTAACTCTTTACTAAAGAAAGCATTTTCTTTATCGTTTACTAACTTTTCTTTTAAAGCTCCCTTTATCTCAGGTAAATGTTCGTACACCCCCTCAAGTGACTTATATTTTTTTAGAAGAGTTAATGCAGTTTTTTCTCCAACACCTTTTACTCCAGGAATATTATCTGAAGCATCTCCCATCAACGCTTTTAAATCAATCATTTTTATTGGTTCAATACCATATGTATTTTTAAATTCATCCTCATCCATCATAATATAATCACTTGCTTTTAAAAGCTTTACTGTAACATCATCTGATATAAGCTGTAATAAATCTTTATCACTTGATACAATTGTAGCAATAAAATCATCATTTTGATCTATTTCTTTAGCAAATGTACCAATTATATCATCAGCTTCATAATTATCTATTTCAAAATATTTTATTCCAAGGGCTACACATAACATTTTCGCTGCAGGAAATTGAAGTTTTAAATCTTCTGGTGTTGCATCTCTTCCTGCTTTATAATCTTTATATTTTTCATGTCTAAAAGTTCTTCCTTTATCAAATGCCACCATTATATAACTAGGATTTTCTTCTTTTAATATTTTATTAATCATATTAATAAAACCATATAAAGCATTAGTAGGAAAACCTTTAGAATTTCTTAATATTGTTCCTTTATAGGCAGTAGCAAAATAACTACGAAATAAAATATTATTTCCATCAATTAATATAACTTTTTTCATAAATACCTCCCCAAATATATCTAAATTTATTATATCATGAAATAATAATTATTTTTAAAAAAATATAAAAAAAAACTTATGATTTATCATAAGTTACAACCCTAATATATAAGGATTACTACTTGTTCCATCTCCACCAGTTATTTTAACATTTGATTTTAAATATAATACAGGTCTTACAATTAGATTTAAAATAGCTGTAGAATTAGTATTAGAGCCTGTATAATTATCAATCATTCCTAAGTCATGTAACATGTAAACATGTCCTTCATAGCTCGAATTTTGTGGTAATAGCCATTCTCTCCATGAAGCAAGAGGATTAGTATTTTTATTGTATAACCAATTTGTATCATTACATACTCTTATATCATCATTTGATGCATTTTTGTTATATAATTTTTTCGTTTCACAATTAACACTTGCATATCCATAGTCACTTGCATACATGAGTGCCACTTTCCCAACCCAACTATTTGGATTTGCCCCACGATAATAATTAATTCCATTTATTTTTCTTTCATATTGATATATTTGCTCAACGGTTACTAAATATTCACTTGTATAACCTCCTAAATAATATTTTGTTTCAGCCACATAATTTAAATTTGATAAATTATTATAATATGCGTTATTTAAATATACATTTAAAGATGAATTTGTCCAATTATTTTTACCATTATTATCCCACGCTTTTTTTCCTATGTTTTCATTTCTTATCAGTTTAATACGGTATTCCATGTTACCTGTTCCATCATCCACTTTAAACACTCCAAGTATTCTCCATACTTCATTATTAAATGTTACATAGTTTTTAGGACTTGCTCCACGATATCTATATTCTGTTACACTTTCATTAGTTCCTATTTGAAGTGTATTATCAGCTTCATGTGTTATGGTGTAAAGTCCACTGTTATCTTTATTATCTGTTAATTTTATAAGGGTATCTGTACCACTTTTACTTAAATCTCCTACTGTTCCTTCAATTACATTAGTACTTGTTTTTGTAAAACTAAATAATGCATAACTTGAGTATCCTACACATACTAATATAATTAAAATAATTGCAAATAAAAAATAACTATTTATTATTTTAATATCTGTTTTTAAAAAACTTATTATTTTTTTCACTATATCACAACCTTATTTTATTAACTATTAACTTTATAAATTAATTATATAAAACACCCCCCCCAGGTTGTCAATATTTTTTATAAATTTTAACATTCAAAAACATTTTTGTATCATATAAAACTTAAAAAAGAATCATTTTTTTATGACTCTTTAACTTTATTCATTAAATTTTTAATATCTCTATTAAAAGTAAATCTATAATGGCCTGTTATTTTCATTGGTGTTTCTTCTAAAACATCTTCTTCTTTTTCCTCTTGCTCTTCATCACCATTTTGAATTAAATATGGAATAGCATTTTTATTTCTTTTATCTGATATCATAGCAATATGTTCTGTACCATCAAATACCACGATATCTCCAGGTTGATAACTTATTAAATCATCTAATCCTGATGGTAATTTTTCTGCATAAGAATCAAAAAATACTTTTTGAGAGCCTACTCTTCGAAAATCAATATTATCATCTCTATATTTTATATCATATCTTTTGTTATCATCTTCTTGGTCTTTTTTTATATCTAATATTATCATTTCTTTTAAATTATATCCTGCTTCTTTTAAAGAATACCATATAAGATCAGTACACACTCCCTCTTTTTCCACTGGAGGATAGCCGCCTGCATAATATTTACTTATATATTTAGGGTTAAAAGAAGCATACTTTTTAGCACCATTTAATATATCAGTATAATCATCAACACCATCGTTATCATAATCATAATTACTTGTAACTGTTACAATACCAAAATCACTATTCGTAAAATAATCATTATTATGTATTTCTACAAGTTTAAATGTTTTTTTAGTTATAAAAGATGATAATACTTCACATAAAATAATAAATAATATAATTAAAACAATTACCTTTATTAATTTAATAAACTGTTTTTTTAATTTTCTTCTTTTCTTAGCCATTTACTCCTCCTACTTGGATTTTAATTCAAATAATATATCACGAAGTTCCATTGCTCTTTCAAAATCTAACTTTTTAGCAGCTTCTTTCATTTCTTTTTCTATATCTTCTATACTTTCTACACTTATTATATCATTTTTACTACTTTTTTCAAGATTTGTCTTATCAACATTTGATATATTATCTCTAATTTCTTTAATAATTGTTTTAGGAACAATATTATGCTTTTTATTATATTCTTCTTGAATAGATCTTCTTCTTTTCGTTTCTTCCATAGCAAGTTTCATACTTTCTGTTATCGTATCAGCATACATAATAACATGTCCGTTAGCATTTCTTGCACATCTTCCCATTGTTTGAATAAGACTTCTTTTACTTCTTAAGAATCCTTCTTTATCTGCATCTAAAATAGCAATTAAACTAACTTCAGGAATATCAAGCCCTTCCCTTAAAAGATTAATTCCTACAATACAATCATAAGTTCCAAGTCTTAATTCTCTTATTATATTTAATCTATCAAGAGATTTAATTTCACTATGAAGATAAGCAACTTTTATATCTAAATTTTTTAAATATGCTGTTAATTCTTCAGCCATCCTTATAGTTAAAGTTGTAATCAATACTCTTTCGTTTTTAGATATTCTTTCATTTATTTCTCCTACTAAATCATCTATTTGACCTTTTGTTTTTCTAACTTCAAATGTTGGATCAAGTAAACCAGTTGGTCTTATTATTTGTTCGACATAACTTCCTGCTTGGTCTAATTCATAATCTCCAGGGGTTGCTGAAACATATATAACTTGATTTATCTTTTTTTCAAATTCTTCAAAATTAAGAGGTCTATTATCTAAAGCACTTGGAAGTCTAAAACCGTAATCAACAAGTGTTTGTTTTCTTGCTCTGTCACCATTATACATACCACGAACTTGAGGAAGTGTAACATGAGATTCATCTACAACTAAAAGATAATCTTTTGGAAAAAAGTCCATTAATGTTGTTGGCGTTTCTCCCTTTTTTCTTCCTCCAAGATGCCTTGAGTAATTTTCTATTCCCGTACAAAAACCTGTTTCTAACATCATTTCTATATCATAATTAGTTCTTTGCTCGAGTCTTTGAGCTTCAACTAGTTTATTTTCACTATTTAACTCTTCTAATCTTTCTTTTAATTCTTCCTTTATACTAGAAACAGCTTTCTTTAATGTTTCTTCACTAGTAACAAAAAAGCTTGCAGGGAAAATAGATATTGTTTTTTTATTAACAAAAATACGACCAGTTACTACATCAAATTCACTAATTTTATCTATTTCATCACCAAAAAACTCAATTCTTATTCCTTTATCATGAACTGATGTTGGCATTATTTCAATAACATCTCCACGAACCCTAAACGAACCTCTTTTAAAATCAATATCATTTCTTTCATAAAGCATATCAACTAATTTTTTTAAAACATAATTTCTATCTATTCCATCTCCTACATTTAAAGTAAGCATATTTTTTTCATATTCTTCTTTTTCTCCAATACCATATATACAAGAAACACTAGCAACAACAATAACATCTTTTCTTGATATTAATGCATTTGTTGCAGAATGTCTAAGTTCATCTATTTCATCATTTATTGAACTGGTTTTATCTATATATGTATCACTTTGAGGAACATAAGCTTCAGGTTGATAATAATCATAATAAGATATAAAAAATTCTACCCTATTATTAGGAAAAAGTTCTTTTAATTCCGCATAAAGTTGCCCTGCTAAAGTCTTATTATGTGCAAGTACTAAAGTAGGTTTATTAACTTCTTTTATAACATTTGCTATTGTAAAAGTTTTCCCTGTTCCTGTTGCTCCAAGTAAAACTTGTTGTTTCTTATTACTTTTAATTCCTTCGACAAGCTCTTTTATTGCTTCTGGTTGATCTCCACTTGGTTTATAATTACTAACTAAATCAAACATATTACTCCTCCTTATATATTTTTATGATTAATAACTCAATTCATATTGTAATTATTTCTAATGATTTTCTAGTCTTTCTGTTTCAATTAATAATTTATCAAAATCAGAAACAAACTTTTTATCTTGTATAATTTTATATTTTTCATACTCATTTTCTGCTTTTTGCCTTGCTTTTTCAGCAGTAATTTTCCCTTTACCTTCTAATACTTCATAATGAAATAATTTTAAAGATGTTTCTACTTCCTTTTTCCAATCATTCATACTCATTAATAAATTTCTTTCTGCGTTATTCTCTGCAATATCTAAAAATAAGTTTACCAAATTATTTAAATTTTTAATTTCTTTTTCATTTAAATAATTTTTGGCAATAGAAACGTCATGTTTTAAAATTTTTCCATCTGGAGATTTGTCCCAATTCGTTAATCCCATATTTGCTTTTTTACTATCAACTCTATTATAAATAATTTCAGCTGCAGTATTTCCTGTAATAGCAAAGTGAAATTTATTTTGAACAGTTGCGTAAAAATCTTTTGCTATATCACTATTTCTGTCATAATCAATAGAACACTCAGCAAATATATCTGTAATTTTTTGATAAAACATTCTCTCACTTGTACGAATTAGTTTTATTCTTTCAAGTAATCTTTTAAAGTATTCTTGATCAGATTTTCTTGCTCTCATAAATCTATCATCATCAAGTGCAAAACCTTGTATCATATAATCTTTAATTATTTCTTTTGCCCAACTTCTAAATTTAATTGCTTTTTTCGAATTAACTCTAAAACCAATAGAAATAATCATATCCAAATTATAATATTCTTTTTGTCTTTTAACACTTCGTGTTCCTTCTATTTGAACTTGTTCCAAAACGGAACAAGTTGATTCTTTACTTAATTCTTCATCATTATATATATTATTTATATGTTTTACAATAGCAGGTCTTTGTACATCAAAAAGAGTAGCTATTGCATTTACATTTAACCAAACATTTTCATCTTGTAAAATCACTTCTACTTTAGTTTGTCCATTTTCATCACTATAAAATAAAATATTTTTTTCATTACTAACTGTTATATTACTCATTTATGTTATTCCTTTCATACATTAATTTTTTATTGAGACGAATAAAAGTCACAAATTTTATTTTAACATTCAGCATTATCTAGTCTATTTCGTATTAGTTTATCCTATTTTTGTGTGTTTATTAATACTAAATAACACTAGATAACATAGGAAGAGTTCCAACATCATAATATAAGTTCCACATAAAGTTGTCCTACTAAGGTTTTATTATGTATGAGAACTAAAGTTGGTTTATAATTACTTACTAAATCAAACATATTACTCCTCCTTAACTACTAATAGTTTAACACATTTATAAAATAATAAAAAGTAGAATTATTTTTCTTTTATTTCTACTTTTTTATTAATCAAATTAATATAAATTTTATATACATTATTTATTTCATCATCCCAATACTTATATAAATCTTTATAAGCATTTTCTTTTACCTTATTGTATAATTCTTTATTGTCTAAAATTTCAATTATTTTAGAAGCATAACTATAAAAATCATTATCTGATAAAAAACCATTTACATTATCTATAATTGTAGAAGCTGTTGCTGTATTTTTTAAAAATATACCTGGCGTTTTTTGACAAGCTGCTTCAATTTGAACGATTGAAGAAGCATCATAAACTGAAGGAAATAAAAATAAATCTGCTCTTTTATAATAATAACTTAAAATCTTTCTATTAGTTATTTTTCCACATAATATTATATCGTTATTAAGATTTAACTGTTTTATATGTTCTTTTAAAACATCCTCATCTTGTCCCATCCCAACATAAAACATTTTAAATTTTAAATCAGGTCTTTCTTCTTTTAATATTTTTAAAGCATCAACAATAAATAAAACATTTTTTAATACATTTATCCTACCTACAAATAAGAATACTTTAACATCAGGTGTTAAATTATATTTTTTATCAATATAATTATAAGCATGTTTTTCTTCCTTAACAGGTAACATTTCCGTAGCATTATTTAAAACTCTAGGTAATTTTTTATAATGATATTCTTCATGAAATATTCTTGCAACCTCTTGGTTAACAGCATAACATTCATCACAGTTATTAAATACATCCATTAACCCTTCAACAAGATAACTCGCTATATATTCACTTTTTACAATTCTTTTAAAATCTTGTTTAAATTGTGAATGCATAGTACCTATACATGGTATATTTCTTTCTTTAGCATATTTAACCCCAACTTTACCAAGAGTAAAAGGCGAATGAATATGTACTATATCTAAATTACAACTATTAAGTTTTTTATAAAATTTCATATCAAGTTTAGGTACAGGAAGTAAATAATCAAAAAAAGCAGGTTCAAAAGAATTACATCTAATTACTTGGTATGGTAATTTACTATCATCATATTTTTTTCTATATTTAGGGGCGAATACAATAACATTAGCATACTTTACTAATCTTCTTGCATAATTATCAACCACCATAATAACACCATCTGTCATTGGAAAAAACGAATCTACGAAAAGTCCAATTGTTATTTTTTTATCCATAAATATCCTCCAAAATAATTATATCATTAATGCTTTTTTTATACAAATAAAAGAAAGTAAACTTATTCAATGTTTACTCCCTTATTGAATATATACAAACATAAGTAATAATATACTATAATTAATATAAAATAATACCAAACTCCTACAGATAATAAATTATTAATGATTGTAAAATTATTAATATTTGATTCAAATATTACTGCAACATCTTTATTTATAACACCTACAACAAAAATAACTAAAATAAATAATATTTGATTTACAATATATGAAATAAATCCATATAAAACTGTTTTAAACATCTTTTTTTCATTTTTACTTTGCCCGATTAAAATACCAAAATAACCAGATAAAACAAGAAGAACCATTTCTAAAATAAATAAAATTATAACTAAAATTAAAGTTTTAAAAGAAACCATATTTAATAATAAATTATAATTATCTTTTGTATAATATGCAATAAACAAAGATAAAATTATTACTAATATACTACCTAAAATAGTAATAACACTAGTTAAAAACTTTGATAAAAATAATATTTTTTTACTAATAGGTAAAGTATGTGTTAAATAAGCTTCATCTTTATAAAAATTATTGTAAAACCTAGCCCATAACCTCATTATATTATTAATTATTATACTAATAATCATACTAATAGTAATACCACTACAAACTTGTCCGAATATTTTTATTATAGCTATATCTTTATATAACATAAATCTAGTAAATATAGCAAAAAAGATAACTAATATATAAAACACTACAAGAACTTTATATATATTTTTTAAATCATATTTTAATAATTTCTTTAACATTTAAACATCCTCCTAAAAATTTCATCAATACTTTCGTTTTCTTTATTTCTTAATGCATCACATTCTTCTTGTAAAATAATTTTACCTTTATCCATAAATATTACTTCATCTAATACTCTTTCAATATCACTTATTAAATGTGTTGAAATAATAACACTTGCACCATCACAAAAGTTTGATAATATTGTATCAAGAACATAATCTCTAGTCGCAGGATCAACTCCTCCCAAAGGTTCATCTAAAATATATAAATCACATTTTCTTGACATAACAAGTATTAATTGTAACTTTTCTTGCATTCCTTTACTCATTTTAGATATTCTCAAATTTTCATCCAAATCCAAATCTTTTATTAACTTCTTTGCCTTATCTACATCAAAATTATCATAAAACTCACTAAAATATTTTAATACTTGTTTAACACTCATAGACTTATCTAAATATGTTCTTTCTGGTAAATAAGATATTACTTTTTTACTTTCTATTCCTATTTTTTTACCATTAACAAATATTTCTCCACTTGTAATTGTTAATAAATCATTTACTAATTTAATTAATGTTGTTTTTCCTGCACCATTGTGACCTATAAATCCAAATATCTCCCCACTATTTACAGTTAAAGATATATTATCAACTGCTTTTTTTCCCTTTGAATATTCTTTTGAAAAGTTCTTTATTTCTAACATACTATTTCTCCCCTTATACTTATTCCCCTTTTTATAATATCCTTATAAATTTGAAACTAATGTAAAAATTTGAATAACTATAGCTAATAATGATAAAATTATATTCCTTTTTATTTCTGCTGATTTACCATTTCCATTGGGTAAAAAACCAAGTCCATATAGCCCAATTGGTATAATAACAGCAATTATCTTTGGCATATAATTTTGTAATTTACCACTAACTGAAATCTGCATTCCTACTTTATTAGGTAATATAATAAATGATATAATTCCTAAAATAAAAATAACTATCCCAAAGCCTAATTTAATGATCTTTTCTAATTTACTATTAATCATTTTTAATCTACTAACCTTTCTTATTTGATATCTTGCGACTTAAATATTTTTATTCCCACAAATAACGAAATTGCTATTGTTACTAATGAAATTATTACTGATCTTAACAAATCTCCATTTCCTGCTTTAATTGAAGTTGCTAATGCTGAATTATAAAATGGTAATACCTCATAAACTCTATCGAACCAAGGATATATTCCGTATAAAAATCCAGCTAACGTAGGAATCCCTATAAATATTGCTACTGTTATTCCTATTGTAGCTCCATTACTTTTTACTAATGTTGCTATAATCATAGCTAATGCTGCTACTGCTGAACCTGCAATAACTGATGCAACAAATGTTTTTATCATTCCTAATAGTTGTGAAATTTCAAAAGCTTTCCCCCAGCCATTCATGAGCGTTACTACTATGGTTGGTAGGATTGTCATAACAGCTAAAATTATTGTAACTGCTATAACCATAGATACAAATTTTGCTAGATAAAATTCTT
>ERZ827423.1650-NODE-1650-length-20774-cov-33.656113_pt1 | contig 20774 bp, 20 predicted proteins | sample MGYA00519775_ERZ827423 | MGnify/ENA primary metagenome ERZ827423 (study PRJEB31778, sample SAMEA3449296) | human gut metagenome | biome: human gut; feature: human-associated habitat; material: faeces | place: United Kingdom | collected 2010/2012 ...
CGAACGTTAACCTCACGCGCGAGCTGTTCACTCACATTTCCGAGCCGCTCGATACTCTTGTCGGCGGCGTTGACCGCATTCGCTCGGGCGATCTCGACAATCCCATAAACTACACTGAGCCGGATGAGTTCAAGGCTGCCTGCGACGCTGTCGATCTTATGGCGGCAAAGCTCAAAGCCTCTCTCGAAGCCGACCAACGCCGTCAGCAGAGCAGCAGAGAGCTTATGGCCGGCATGGGGCACGACCTCAAAAGCCCACTCACCTCCATACGCGCCTACACCGAGGCTCTGCTCGAGGGCGTCGCCGAAACTCCCGAGATGCAGAAAAAGTATCTTGAAACCATAAGGAAAAAAGGCGGCGAGATCGAGTTTTACCAGTGCGATGTCACCAAAGAGGATCAGGTAGTTGATTTCTTCCGCAAGGTCGAAGAGCGCTTCGGTAAAATCGACATACTCGTAAACAACGCCGGCGCAACAGGTCCGGGTGAAAACCCCGACGAGATCACCATGGAGGGCTACGACATGGTCATGGATCTCGATGCGCGCGGTTCGTTCATCTGCGCAAAGCACGTAATTCAGTATTTCCGCAAGATAGGCGGCGGCAATATAATCAACATGGCCTCAATATGTGCGCTCAAGGCCGAGGTTCCCGGCCTTGCTCCCTACCACATTGCGAAGGCGGCCGTGCTGATGATGTCCAAGGTATTTGCGATGTCCTATGCCAAGGAGAACATCCGCTGCAACAGCATCTGCCCCGGAACGACCGCGACTCCGCTCATCGTCGAATACGGAACGAGAATGTGCGGAAGCTTTGAAGCATATCAGGACGAGGTAGGTCCGCTGCATCCCATGGGCAACGGAAGCCAGCAGAAACTCGGCGAGCCTATAGATGTCGCCATGGCGGCAGTATACCTCGCATCGGATGAGGCAAAATGGGTAACCGGAGCCCAGATTTCCGTTGACGGCGGCTGGTCCGTCACTTGATATAACAGATACCGAAAATCGGGCGGTCGCTTGACCGTCCGATTATTTAATCCATTCTATTTTTATACTAAATTAACTCTGTTTTATTTGACACATGCCTGAAAACGCGATATAATTTATTGGTATATTTCTAAAGAAACGGATCGGATCATAATGGCAACTGCAAAGAAAAAGGCTCCTGCCGAACCGAAAATTCCCCGGCAGGTAAAAAGCAAAATGGTAAAAGAAAAAATCTGCGCCGCAGCGACAGATCTTATAAAGTCTCACGGATATGAATATGTAACTGTAAACAATGTCTGCAACGCGGCGGAGGTTTCGGTCGGCAGCTTTTATCATCACTTCACAAACAAGGACGACCTGCTCGGATACTATCTGACGGCTGCTTTTGAAAACTACGCCGCCGAATTCAACAGCATCTGCGGCGATGACGTTGTTGCAAACGTTGCGCGATGCTTTGGCTTCTATATAGATTTTCTTCTCGAGCAAGGTCTTGACTTCACACAGAATTATTACACGACTAAAAATCGCAATCTAAGTGCGAACGCATCCCAGAGCGGCGCAAAGCCCGTGAACATGCCGATTCTCGAAAAAGCCGAGGAGCTAATTGCTAAGGCACAGGAAAACGGCTATATTCGCCCGGAAGTTGATGCAAAGCTGCTCGCCGACGATCTTTGCATTGTCGAAAAAGGAGCCATATTCGACTGGTGCATTTGCTCCGGAACTTATGATCTCAGAGACTGTACCGATCGCATATTGTGCGCACATCTTCGCGCATACGTCACCGATGCATACCTCGAAAAATATTCAGACGGCTTAAGTGGCTAAAATTGAGACGGCAATCCTATGTTCTTAAATTTTGGACGTATTTCAAAAAGCGCCCGTATTTGTGTTTTTTAATTTGCCTCAAAAAGTTTGTGAAAACGTAAAAAAGACCCGAAAGCGTTAACTTTCAGGTCCTAAATGTTGGTGGAGAATAGCAGACTCGAACTGCTGACCTCTCGCGTGTGAGGCGATAAAGCATTCCCTTAATTAACAGAGGTTTTGCAATGCCTATTAAATAAAGTAGGCACAAAACTGCCGTACACAGACTATCATTTGATCATTCCCACTTTTGGACGCATTTTGGACGCATTTGGGGCCGGACTGTTGAACATAAATGAAATTAAACAAACGTCAAGCAGCTCTTTCATAGCGCCGGCCTGACGTTTATTTCCGACTGCGTCCACATGAAAAACGCAGTCATATTCAAATCATGGGGGGATAGGAAGGGAGAATTGTACCAAGCGTTGAGCTTGATGGGGCAAAAGATTCATGTGTATGAAAGAAAAGCATCTCAGCGGTCGATTACCACTGTATCGATCTAAATCATTTATACCATATATAATACAGCAAATCTTTCAATATTTTTTCAATCATTATAATTATGTTACATAAATTTATACTAAGTGCCTCTAAAAGCCTTGATTTATATAAATATATAATTTAAAGAGTACAGAAGCACGCAGGGCATATGCTCTGCGTGCTTTCGGCTTTTACTGCTTAGCTTCAGCAAAAACCTGCTTGTGGCCCTTGCGCATGAACGTATAGGTTGCAAGACCGATTATAACCGTAGCAACAGCGCCGACCATCATGTTGTGACGAGCACTTTCGCCGAACGCACCTGCGATAAACGGTACAACATATCCGCACAGGAAAACGCCCGAGCCCTCAAAGGTTTGAAGGAAGCTCATTGCAGTTGTCAGATTCTTTCCCTTCAGTCCGAGTCCAAGATATGTCTGCAGCGCCGAGATGGCTATCATGATCCCAAGCTGGCAGCCGATAGCCGCTATGTAGCAGCACGGTATAGTTGGGATGACCGTAGGCAGGAATGTGCAAACGCCGCCCAACAGCAGTGCCAGCGGCAGCGACCAGCCCTTAAATGCTTTCATCCAAAATGACACCGCAATGCATCCGATCATGCTGACAGCTGTACAGAGTGAATTTACGCCGCCTACCAGGGTGGTATCGCCCAGCTGAGCTTCATTAATTATAAAGTCCGAGTTGTTCAGATACCATCCGTTCCAGAAAATGCAGCCGAAGAAATAGGTCGCCAAAAGCAGTACAGCATATGTCGGCATACGGCCCGCGCCCTCATTTTCAAGCTCCGTTTCTTCTTCCTGAGATTTCACCTCAGCTTCGACCGGAATATTGGGATAGAAAAGGATGACAAGGATAATGACCGGGATTATTACATAAACGGTTTTAAATCCTCCCGCCCAGTTGCCGCCTCTTGCAAAAAAGCCGCAGACCAGAGCGAAAAGGGTCTGTCCGAGCATAAGCGCCGCCTGATGGAAGCCCATCACCTTGTCCTTGAGCGAGTCGGGAGCGATAATCGGCAGAACGGATGCGTTTGCCGCCGCCACTACGCCCGCCGGGATGCCCATGAGAGCCGAGCATGCAACTATTCCCGCAACGGGAAGCTCAACATATGCTACAGCAAGACCTGCCGCGACCGCAATTACCATACTGATAATGACCAGTATTTTTCTGTTGAATTTTGCAAGAAGAAAAGCCGATGCGAATGCGGATATCATCATTACGACCGCAGGAAGCGACGCTATTAGAACCGTCACGCTGTCCTGTCCCGGGAAAGCAGTGTAGATATCGCCGAGGACGATTGTCGTAAATGAGTAAATGTATACTGTAAATGATGCGAGTAAAACAACTATTAAAGACATTGCTTTTTTCATAATGCTCTCCTATAAGGTAGATTTATTCGTTCAGCTCGGCTTGATCTTCCAAAGCACGGGCTTCGTTTTCTTCAACACACTTCTGATATTTTTTATCGTTAAGGCCGAAGAAAAGCTGCAATACGAGCTGCGCTGCTGCCATGATCGTGGGTATTATGAATGTTCCGAAAAGTATCCCGTTTTTTGTGGCAAGGCTCTGTATTACATTCGGCACAAAATCCGCCGCATCGAGAACGACCGTCGTAAGCTTTCCGCCAATGGCCGCACCAAGCGAAATGTCCAGCGCGTATATACCGTAGATAAGTCCCGTTTGGAGCTTACCGGTCAGCCAAAATCCATATTCTATAACGTTCGGTACGAGAAGATTTGCAAAGCCGTAATGCGCACCCTGGAATACTGCGCTGATTATGAAGATGAAAAACAGCGCTCCGAAGCTCATTGACTTCGCCGCTGCCGCAGGGCCGAGCGCACGGCAGATAAGGAAGAACGCCGTATTGAAAATAATACTCATTGCAAGAACGCAAACGAACGCGCGGCTGCTGTCTCTGAACAGCCTTACGAAATATTTAATAAGCAGCGCTCCGAGTATGGTTGCTACAGTGAACACACCCATTGCAATGGCATAGAAGTTTTCCATATCAAAATAGTATTTAAACGAATATACCATCAGTGCACTCTTTATCGTCATAAGTGTATTTGCAAGCAGCACGCTTATGAGGATTATAATGCACGGTCTGTTCTTTGCTACCAGTCCTAGTTCGCTCAGCAGATTGCGTTTCTTTGTTCTCTCTTCGCCCTGGGTCTCAATAATCTTTGATGTTCCGTCCGGATTGAGCTCATATTTTTTCTGAGCAAGGAAATTCAAGCCCATGCTAACAAAGCCTACGACAGCAAATACAACTGCCGCCCAAAAGAAGCCTTTTCGCTCGCTGCCACCGCCAAACGCCTTTACAAGAGGCAGGAAGGCCGCCGACACAAGAAACATTCCGACATTGAAGAATACCTCTCGTATGCCGATTATCTCGCTGCGCTCTTCAACGCTCGTTGTCATGTTGACAAGCTGAGCGTGAGTCGGTGCGCATACTATTGTGTTCCATATGCAGCCATAGGTGCCGAAGATCAGTATTATCCATATTATTCTGAATGTCATACTGACGTTTTCCCACGGCGCAAATATCAGCGGCAGTCCGATCGTCATCGGCAGAATGCCTATCTTCAGCCAGCCTCTGTATTTTCCGCTTTTCCAATGGCATCTGTCTATAGCTATGCCTATCAAAAAGTCGGTAACGGTATCGCAGGATCTTGCAATGAGTATGATGTTGCCGGCAAGACCAAGCGCCAGGCCGCACACATCGGTAAAGTAATATGTAAGATAACTTGCGAAGATGTTCCACGCAAGAAGGGTGCCCATTCCGTCACAGGAAGCCCATGCGAGTTTATCTCCGAAAGGTATACTTCCCTTTTTGACCGCTTTTTCTTTCATATAATTCCCCTGTTCGTCGGGCCCGTGTTCAATTGATAATATATTGACACGGAATTTTTTAAATATTTGTGGGGAAATTGAGTTCCCCACAAATGTGTTTACATATAAGTCTTATGTTTATTATATACGACGGCCTTCGAGATATCCAGCCCTTACTGCCGGTCCGACAAGGCCTACGCTAACTGCATCGCCTATAACTCGGACGTCATATCCGGCGGACTTCAGCTCGTCGGCAAGAGCGGTGTTGGGCTTATGTCCGATAGAAATGACAACAGTGTCGCACTCTATCTCCTCATTATACTTGCCCGAAACGACCACGGAGTGATCCTTTATCTCCTGAACAGACGTGCTTGCGCAAACACGGACCTCATTTTTCTTCAGATCCGCAAGCAGCGCATTGCGCGGCGTATCGACTTCGTCCATCGCGATATCCTCCTGAAGCTCGACAATAGTGACATTCTTCATATAGGAGGCAATATGGTTCGCGGTCTCAGCTCCGGCATGTCCGCCGCCGATAACCACTACATTATGGCCGGTGTTCGCCTTTCCGGAGAGCACATCGGTACCGAGAACGACAATGTCCTTGTCATAACCGGGAATCATTTTTGGCACGACCGGATTTGTGCCGGTAGCCGCAATGACAACGTCGGGCTTTACAGAGTCAACAAGCTCTTTTGTGACCTCTGTGTTCAGTATGACCGGAACATTGAGCTTCTTGAGCTCATGCATCTGCCATACTATAAACGCTCCCAGCTCGCCCTTGCAGGGCGGCACCGACGCGAGACGGTATTTGCCGCCTGCCCAACGGTCCTTGTCGTACACGGTAACGCTGTGTCCGCACTTTGCCGCTCCAATCGCCGCCTCGAGTCCGGCAGGACCGGCGCCGATAACGAGAACCTTCTTGGGGCTTTCGGTCATAACCGTCTGATACTCTGCCTCGGACTCGTGACCTATTATCGGGTTAAGCTCACAGGTGCCGGACTTTTCAAGGTTAACGTTTGCGTCACAGCCGTGCAGGCAGCCGACACAGGTACGTATATCCGTAAAGCAGCCTGCTTTTGCCTTGTTGGGTGTTTCGGGGTCGGCTATAGACTGTCTGCCCATAGCTACCATGTCTGCTTTTCCGGACTTGATGATGGCGTTGGCAACGCGCGCATCGTTAATTCTGCCTATTGCATAGACCGGTACGGACGCTACCGACTTTACCTCTTTGGCATTGTTGGCTATCCAGCCGTGCTCTGTGTACATCGAGGGAATGATCTGATCTCCCGACCTGTATACGCCGACGGAAACTCCGAAGTAATCAACGCCTGCCTCCTCAAGGAACGGCACGTAAGCCTTCGTATCCTCTATGGTCAAGCCGCCGGATACCCATTCATCGCTCGACAGCTTATAGCCGATAATGAAATCGGGGCCGGTCTGCTCACGAACCTCATGTATTATTTCCAGGGCAAATCTCATGCGGTTGCAGAGGTCTCCGCCGTATTCATCGGTTCGCTTATTGGAATATGGCGACATGAACTCCTCAATAAGATAGCCATGCGCACCATGCAGCTCGCAGCCGTCAAACCCGGCAGCCTTCGCTCTTGCAGCCGCCTGTCCGAACTGCTTGACAACGAGCTTTATCTCCGCCTGAGTCATCTCATGAGGCATCATATCGGGACTGAACGGACAGGGGATCGCAGACGGTGCCCAGGGAGTATCCGCATCGATGACACCGATCTGACGGCCGGGATGATGGAGCTGGACAATGGAAAGAGCTCCCCATTTGTGGAGTCTGTCCGTATATTCCTTGAAACCGGGTATATGCTCATCCTTCCAAAGGCCGCCAATATACTGATGTCCTTTTCCCGCGACATTCGTGATGGCAAAGTCTTCGGTAATGATCATTGCAAAGCCGCCCTTGGCCTTTGCTTCATGATATGCGGCAAAGCGCTCGGTGCAGCTGCCGTCTTCCTCACAGAGGTTCATGACCATAGCGGGCACGATGCAGCGGTTTCTGAGCTGTCGATTGTTGATTGTAATCGGGCTAAACAAACTGTCTAACATATGAAAAACTCCTTAAAAGTGTGCAGCTAAAAGAATTGACGCAGAAAATCGGTCACCGTGTATGCGGTTGTCCAACCTCCTGCGTCTTCATGATTATCGGATAACGGCGCAGTGAGCAGTCACATTACCACTGGATGACCTTGTCGTCCCAACCATCCTGGGGTGCAGCGCAAAGCGTATCCCAGAAGGAGAGCTGGCTGATAAACCACTTACCGTTGGGGTCGAGGTTGCCGTTTTCGTCGATCTTAACATATTCATCCTCGTATTTTCCCTGCTCGAGGAAGCTCTTACTGCCGGTCTCGGCGCGGCCCTCAAACATACGAAATGCGCCGAACATATGCCATTTGCCGGTAGCATGGACACCGTCGTCGGCAACGCTGATCTGCGGAGCCATCGGATTGTGACCGAGAACACCTACACCGGGCACGCCGTCCATCTGCGTCTGATAGAACTGGAAGAGCTTTTCGATCTCTTCACGGTTGTTGCCGCCGCCCCAGGGCTGGGTGGGGTCGCCGATCCATTTTGCATCGGGAGCAAACAGATCCTTGATCTGGGTCCAATCATGGTTTGAATCGCACATATCGCTGTAGCGGGCCTTGAGGACTTTTATTTCCTCGATGTCTTTCAGGCGCTGAACTTCCTTGGCGAGTTCTTCGAGAGTGATAGCCATTATAATTTCCTCCATAAATATTTTATTTGTTTGTTAACGACCGGACATTGACGTCAATGATTTTGTCTGTTATATTTATATCACACCGAGCGGAGCTTTTACTTTCACTATTTCGTCAACAAATACAAATATCTTTCACACATCTCGACATAATATTGTGATTTTACACAGCAATATAGATATTTTACACTTCAATTTTCGTTCATCATTTTTACATTTAGCACTTTTCGTCTATACTCATCCGTTTGCTCGGAGCTATATACTGCTCTGTCACGCGATTTCATTAATATAATTATTTTATTTTCAGGAGAAAAAGCATGGGAAAGCTGCCCACAATGCGCTCTGACAAATCAGAGATACTGCCCTATAATTTCAAAAATTACTTTGTTTTTATCGGAACCGAGAGATTATCAGATCACCCAAATCGCTGCATGTTCAACCACTGGCATGACGATCTTGAAATAGTAATACCGCTACAGGGGCACATGATCTACAATATTAATGGAGATCTGATTCGTTTAGAGCCCGGCAAAGGAGTTTTCGTAAACTCGAATCAAATTCATTACGGTTTTTCTTCGGATGATTCAGACTGTGTGTTTATCTATGCGCTTTGGCACCCCATGCTTCTTTGCGCAACAAATGAAATCGAAAGCGAGTATGTAAACCCCATCGTAAAAAACTCATCTATACCATATTTAAAGCTGAATGATCAATGCGATTGGCAGCGTTCTATAATGGCAGATGTGCAGAGCATGCACGGGCAGCTTTCGGAAAGGGCTGCTCCTCTGATGCTGCAAAGCTATATATACGATATATGGCATACAATTTTTGTGAACACGACGCAGGAAAGACAGCGTTCGGCAAGTGCCTCACCTCAGTTATCTATCCTGAAGGATATGCTGTCTTATATTCACGACGGTTATCACGAAAAGATGACGCTTAATGAGATAGCCGATTCCGGAAATATAAGCATAAGCAATTGCAATGTAATATTCAAAAAGTATCTGAAAGAGTCGCCGATAAAATATCTTCTCAACTATCGTTTGATGAAAAGCAGCGAATTGCTTATAAACAGCGCCATGCCTATAACCGAGATCGCCTTTGAGGTAGGTTTTTCAAACCCGAGCTATTATATCGATGCTTTCAAAAAAGCTTACGGCTATACTCCCAACGAATATCGCAAAAAGAACCGTAAGGCCGATGTGTTCGAGTTGAACGAAGGCAATTAATCCTTGAATTCAACGAAACTTAGTAGTAAAAGTAAAGCCGCTTGCATGTAACAAGCGGCTTTTGTTGTACTTTGAAGTATGCACCTCCCCACCCATCTGCTACGATAGTATCAAGTAAAATGTTCGACAAAATTGATACTCAAAAATGTCGCCCCTGAGCGGGTTTTTGGGCAGAGTTTGATATTAAACGCAGACAGGTTTAAATTGATACTGTCGGAAAGGTGAGGCATGACATACGGATATTGCAGGATAAGCACCCGCAAGCAGAACATAGAGCGGCAGATACGCAACATACTCAGCGAGTTTTCCGATGCAATCATATTGCAGGAGGAGTACACGGGAACAAAGCTCGACCGCAAGGAATGGAATAAGCTGTTTAACTCCGTCCGTACTGGTGATACTATCATCTTTGACAGCGTGAGCCGTATGAGCCGCAACGCTGCTGAGGGCGTGGAGGCGTATGAGGCGCTGTACAAGCGTGGCGTTAATCTCGTGTTTCTCAAAGAGCGGCATATTGACACAGATACGTACCGTCAAACGCTGCAAAACAGTGTGCAGCTCACGGGCGGTGATGTAGATTACATTCTTGAAGGCGTCAACCGTTATATGCTGGCTTTGGCTCGTCGGCAGATATACCTTGCGTTTGAACAGAGCGAGAAAGAGGTCGCAGACCTGCATCAACGTACAAAAGAGGGCATTGAAACAGCTCGCTTGAACGGTAAGCAGATTGGACGTGCAGCGGGATTGACGGTCACGACCAAAAAGAGCCTTGAGGCAAAGCAGCTCATAGCAGCGCACTCAAAGGACTTCGGCGGCAGTTTGGACGATGCGCAAATGATGAAGCTTGCAGGGCTGGCAAGGAACACGTTTTATAAGTATAAGCGCGAGCTGAGATTAGGCGCTTGAACGGATAATTTCAAAAAGCACTGAGCGGAGGCACTACACCTCCGCTTTCGTTTTATTTCCGTTTTATACATGATTTATACGTATACTTTCCGCTTGAAGGCTGTAGGCGGTATAAGTATACGGCGAGAGCTTCAATCGTTTTTCCCTTATAATTAATAGGGCATTTTGAGGCTATAAACGAAGATCAGCGTTCAGGCATATAATTATACCCCGAGAGCCTAAAGGCTGTTTTATGCCGTTTTCTATTAGAAGAAAACAGTAAGAGCAGGGCGCAAGCCCTGCCCTGTTAAGTATCAAGCATCGTAAGCCAGTCCGTTGGCTCTATGCATTTAAGCTTTAACTCCGTTATATGCCCAGCGTTATATATGTGTACACACGCGCGTTTAAACGGCTCTACAGGAGCTATGAGGCGCACTGTCTCTATATTCGTTATCGTTAAGCTGCTTTCCCCTGTATCTCCGTCTGAGGCCGTTACAGAGCTGCCGCTCTCAGATGCACTCAGGCTATCAAAGCGCCACTCAAAGCAGGGCTTTGTCTTTCTGCTGCCGTACACTATAGCCGCCTTTGTGGTACTGGTTATATGTTCAAGCTCTGAGGCGTTTATTATTCTTTCCGCAAGCTCCATTATTTCACCTTCCTGTATTCTATCGCGTAGCTTTTGCCGCTCGTGTCCGTTATTTTAAGCATTGCGTTTCCCCCTGCTTTAGCCAGCGAAAAAGCAGCAATCTCTATCTCTAATATACAGTCATTGCTAAGCTCAGTTTTAAATATGAGCTTTCCGTCGTTCTCTTTTAAATCGCTGTAATGTAGCCGTAAATGCCACTCATGAAAGGCAAAAGGGCTGTTATAGTACTGGTTATCCGTATCTATAAAGGCTATGAATTGTTTTTTGTTGAATATCCAGTTTTTAAGTTCCTGTAAGGCCGTGCAGCGGTCTCTAAGGCTGTCTGCCTCAGGAATTATTATCTTCCCCTCAAGCGGCTCACAGCGTCTTGTGAGCGCCTTCAGCGTGGGCTGTGTGTCTGCGTCTATGAGCAGTTCAAACAGCTCTCCGCTGCCGTCTGTAAAGTGCAGTGTATCGTTTTCCAGCTGGATATTATGAACGCCCTCAAAGCCAATATAATTGTTGTTTCGTGCCTGAGTATCATGCAGCAATACAGTATCTCCGTCTATGGTCAAATGAGTAAACGACCTGATTAATGAATATCCTTTTTCTGCGTCCACAAGCTCTATTTTCACTGAGTTTATCTCACTGGTAATGTCTATTGAGCTGTTGCGTTCGTCGCCATATAGGAGCAGTACAAACGCCTCTCCGCTCTCGTTCTCAATACATAGCCACATGTAAGTGCCTGTGTTTGCCGCTATAATGCTTTGGGGCTTGTCTATGGTAAACTCTCCTGTTCTTCCGTAAAGCCGTACAGCGTCCTCTGAGGCGCTTATAGCGTTAAAGCACAGTGACATGTCTAAGCGCTTTATAGCCGCTCCCTCGCGCTGCTGTATCGTTGTAAGTATTGTTCTGCGCTCTCCGTGTACTGTACAGTATTCCCCAAGCCGGTCGATAGTCCACGTTACTTTTTCATAAAGCGTCATTGTATCACCCCTATAGTAATTTAAGCTCAAAGCTGTATGTTCCCGCACTGCTTTCACACGCTATACTGACGGCAACTCCCTTGTATTTCTTATCCACGTTTATGTTTATCTGCCGTATACAGGAGATATTAAAAACAGCGTCTATGCCTCGCAGCTCTATCTTGTCTCTAACGGTATCGAGTGCCATATTATAGAACATTGCCGACACTTCGAGCGGCGGCTGTCCGTGCGTGTGCAGATATATCTTTTCTATACCGATATCATTGTTTTCAAGCCAGTCGGCAAAAGCGCCTACACTGGTATACTTGTACTTAGCCACAGCTCAGCCCTCCGCACAGTATGTCAAGTATCTTGTTTCTGCGTCCTGTAATGAGTTCTTCTGTCACGCCGACAATTGATGCTATCTCATTTTCAGTGTTGCCTTTTAAAAGCTCTACGATTATGCGGTTTTCCAGCGCAGTTAAATTGAGGCTGGTATATGCCATATACTCACTCCCTTTTATAGTTTGAGCAGGGCTTGCGCCCTGCCCTGTGTGAATTTCATGTTTGGTGTTTTTCCCTCTCAGATAAGCCTCTTTGCAAGCTTCTCTTAAAAAGTATTTATTTGTCAGAAACCTTAGCGTATAACCTCCCATCTTCGCAGAGCCAGTCAGCTAAGCTTTTTGCTTCCCCTCTGCACAGCTCTTTAACCTCGTCAAAATCATCATCGGTAAGAGCTTTATAATCCAGCCATCCCTTGCGGAGATAATATCCCCTGCTTTGAGGAATGGCAAGTATAGTCTCTGCAAGCGTTCTCCACTCATCAAGAGTTTCATAGCTTGAGTCGGCATCCGTGCTGAGTATATATGCAAGGTCAGATGCTTCAAAGATAAAGATTGAGCACATTCCATCCATGCTATCAATTATCTCCATCAGCTCTTTCCACGTCTCAGCGCGGTCTATTTTTATGCTCATCTCCGCAAAGACTTCACGAGCGTCAACAATTCTTTCTTTTGTTTCCATACTGGTTAATTCCTTTCCTATTTCATTTGGTCATGATATGAATGATACCGCTAAGTTTGTCATAGCACTCGCCGCACAGCTCAAGCGTTCTGTGCTTGCCGTCGTGCTTTGAGCCATAGCCAGCATCAAGAGATATTGTCGATGCTCCCTCCATTTGCTGGCCGCACATATCGCATATGAATTTGCCGTTACCTATGTGCATAAGCTTCTCCCTTTCTGTTTTAGTTTCGGCGGCGGTGTGCAGCCGCCGCCTTTGTGGTGCTTGTCTTTGTCCTTTCTTTCAATCGTTTTGTGTTGACAAGAGGGAGCTGCTTTCTCCCTTCCGTCTGCCTTATGGCTCTCAGTCTAATTCGGTGTAGCTGTCATATCCTCAGTCGGGAAACACAATCCACTTGCCCAGCAGCAGGAGCAATACCCCTGCCAGCACTGGACATACTATGCTCACTATCGCAAGTATCATGAGCACTATGAAGCTGTTGCCTGTTCCTATATCCATGATGTTTCCTCCCTCACGCCGTTTCCAGCATCGGCCTTACGCAGTCGCCACACACGAGGTTTAAGCTTCGCCCTGCCCTCGCTACTGCGCCGCATTTGGGGCACACAAAGCGGTGATTGTGGATTGCTGTCCGTCTTACTGTTGTGCTGCCGCCTACGGCTCTTGAGCCGCTGGCCGAGCCTCGCTCTATGTCCATTCTGCACAGCTCTATCTCTCTGAGGTCATGCGTCAAGCACCACTCTAAGAGTCTGTCGGACGGGCTCGTGTGGCTGTAGCCGTACTTGTCCGAGCGCGTCACATTCAGCCCGTGAGCCTCTGCCGCTTTCTTAAACTCGCGGTTGTGGTATGTACCGCCTCTTGAGCAGTCCTGGGTATTGAGCACTTCGTTGTTGTATATGTGGCACATCTCATGCACAAGCGTACCTATTGTATCTTCTATTGGTCTGCGTAGTGTACCTGTTGCTATGTTCAACTCTCGTCTCTGTTCGTCCTTGATGTTCCAAATAGGAGAAGGGACATAGTGTCCATAACTTCTGCTTGACGGTATGAGTGTTATGATAGGACGTTCAAGCTCACTGTCGAACAGGTCTGCATTGAGCATGTCGAACAGCTTCTCAAGGTAGGCTGCTACACGGCTGTACTTTGTCATTTCTTTCATTGTTGTTACTCCCTTGTATTTTAGGGAGTGAGCGGTTATAATGTATTCGTCACTCCCTTGTGTTGTGGCTTAGCTCTTTGCGCTGTGCTTTGGTCGGCTGTAGCGCAAGGGGCTTTTTTCATGCTATGCTGAAACGGCGGCTTGTGGTCTGCTTTGTGTAGAGCTTGTACATTTCGCCGTGCTCACGCTTGAACGCTGTAGTGTCAAAGCGGTTAGAGCTTACCGAAGTAAAGCGAGCTATGAACCGTCCTGCTTCAAGCTCTTCAACATCTCGGCGTATCATCTCGGCCTTGATGCTGTCCTTCAGAGCTTCAATCTCTGCGGCGGCTTCCGCTGCGAGGGCTTCCCATTCTTTCAGGGCTTCTATTTTGCTCACGATTTCCATACTTGACATTTTGCATTTTCCTTTCTTTCGTGACTTTAGCGGTGAGGGGCATTAAGTTTATCTACTCTCTCGGCAGTCTTTCTTATCCGTTCTCACTCTTATAGGCGTTCTTGCTTTCGACTTCGTCTACTCCCGTCCGTCCTTGCTTTGTCCGTCTGGCTTTCTTGCCTGTGGCTATATGATACTACGTACGTAGTGCGAAAGTCAAGTCGGAATAATAGCTAAACTACGTACATAGTTTTTGTGTATTTTGCACTATGTACGCAGTTGAATGAACATGATATAATTATTTATATATATCGTTTGGAGGTATTCAATAACGCAAGACAAAAAAGGATTATCTGCTAAAGCACAATATGATATTGCATATGCTAAGCAGAAGTTAAAGCGCATACCGTTAGATATGCAAATAGACGAATACAACAAGGTTAAGGCAGCAGCTGAGAGAGCAGGAGAGAAAGTAAACACTTATATTAAGAATGCAATTGCACAGCGTATGGAGCGAGAGAAGTAGGGGCTAATTCCGATATTTTTTCATATTCTCTCCCTGTGTTCTGAGGTAGTCGCTCAATCTTTCCGCTCAACACCCTTTAACCTTCTGGTAATTCAGACAGCGTTGCTGTCTGCGCGTTAGCATACTCTTTTATAAGGCTTGACAGTATATCAAAAAAGGAACACTTTAAGATTGATTATGAAACGAGGGTGCAGCATGAGTGATTTGAAAAAGTATATCAAGCGTCAGATGGGCAATCCTGAATTCGCCAAAGAATATGAAGCTATGCGTCCTGAGTACGAGGCTATACGCTCCATGATTGCGGCACGGCTTGAGAGCAACATGACGCAAAAGGAGCTTGCCGAAAAAACAGGAATAAGACAGTCCAACATCAGCCGCATCGAAAACGGTACATCAAGCCCGACCGTTGATACTCTGGCTCGTATTGCCGCTGGCATGGGGAAACAACTGAAAATTGAATTCGTATAACTCTCAGCATAAGCCGCTCACCTTGCGGTGAGCGGCTTATTTTTTGCTCATTTTCGGCTTGTCGTACCCTTTGCGGTTATATATGACGGCGGCAGACGGTTTGTCCCACTCTTTGCGGTTGGTAGTGGCGGCAGACGGCAAGGAGGTACGTTTGCGGTTAGTAATATAGCCTTGTGTTTTGACTATGGTTTTTCGTCCTTCTAACCACTACATATTGTGAGAGGGCACTTCACGGTATATAAGGAGGGCGGTTTACGGTTAGTAACGAGAGAAACGCCGCATTTCGCCCCTTGTTTTTGGTGTTTTGAACGGATAAATTCAATATGTTTTTCATCTCTGGACAGCGTTAAGCCGCTCACCGAAAAACGGTGAGCGGCTATTTTTATGCTCAGCATCGGAAAGGAGCTGTTTCTTTTGCGTCACGCACGACCTCCACCACGGAGAGCGGAGTTATCAATTACATATAAATCAATTTTTAACAGAGGTAATTATATGACAAAAAATAAATTCAGAACAAATGTAACCCGACGCGATGGCAGAATTGTTTATAACTTTCATAAAGTCAAACATTATTTTTCTTACAACGATACACTTTTTAAAATTCTCAGAAGGAGTGACGTTATGCCCGACATTGACACTCGAAATAATAGCACCTCTTCATCTCACAGGCTAACGCTGCGAGTTCAAACAAGCAGCGGCGAGTATCAGAAGGTTTATTCATACTGGTTAGCCCATGCCTGTTATCACGGATATGTAAATGACGCAAATAATTTTGCTGATGATCTATTGCGCTTCAAGGCTCAATCTCTTGCGGACGGATTGGTTATTGATCATCTAAATGATGATTTTCTCAACAACACAAAGGGCAATCTTTCGCTAATGAGTTCTGCGCTAAACGGCAATAAGAAAAACGACATTATAAGCCGTGTAAAATATCCAGCCGCATTTGTGGCTGCATTCGACGCAGACGGAAACTACCGCATTTATGCGCGTCTGGTTGCGAACAAAAATGCTGCTGATTTCATCAAAAATGGGACAAAGAGCGTCACTGGTATACATGACATAGTCACAGCGACATTCCGAATTTTATGCCGTGATGCAGAGAGCTTTGTTAGTTGTCTCAACGAGCTTCTTAAAACCGATATTGAGTTTACAGAGCCAGTAAGCGCGAGCAGGAAAGAGCGCCGCCATACCTCTGGCTGGACGGATAACACGCTGAACGCTATCAGGCTGCAATCTAAGCTGTTGGAGTATCCGCCAGATGTATTTAGCGAATACACACCCGAAGCGTTCGGAACGCTTCATCTCACAGGAATAAGGGCTATGGCTTCACGCCGCATAACTTCGGAGGAGTGATAAATTGAAAAGCGCAAGACCGCCGCCATGAGACGAAGATTGAATATTAAGTATTAATAAAAACTACATAAGGAGAATAAATATTATGAATTCAATAATAGCCGCTCCACACCAACAAGGAGCGTTAGAAGTAGGAGGGTATAACTATATTCACGACGCTGAAACAGGTCAAACGCTGGCAGTGGACAAAGATACAGGCGAAGCATTACCAACAACATTATTTTGTGTTCCAGTAGGCAGCGGCATAGTAACGCCGCAAAACGAGAGACGAAACGCAGAGCGCAAGCGTCGCTGTGGAGCATACAGCGAAGGGATTGCACGAGCTGAAAAACTCGGAAAATTTAATTTCGTATCTATCGACGCTAATTTCTCCGCTTTGTCTCCTGCCGATTTAGCAAAGCTTATTTATTTAAGCACATACTTAGAATACGGCAGCGGCGACCTATGTTCCCGTAGTAAGAGACGGCTAACGGCAAATGATCTACCGAACAAATTAGGAATATCCAGAGCACAAGCTAACAGGTTCTTATATGCTTCCAAATCATATTTGATTATTGATGAGGATGGTTATTTATCGCTGGATAACAGAACATTTATTTTCGGAGCACTGAGGCAAAATTCAGACAGCGCTATTTATCAGAAACTCTACAGGGATAGCGTCAGAAAATTATATAAAGCTACTCCTGTAAGTAAGCATAAGCAACTCGGTTATGTTTTTCAGATGCTTCCGTACATAAACAAAGAGTATAACATCTTGTGCTCTAACATCTATGAAACGGAGCTTTCCGAGATTGACGCTATGACAGTATCGGAGTTTTGCGAAATTATCGGTTACTCTAAAGCAAACGCATCGAGACTGGTAAAGGAATACTCAAAGATAACATTTCCAGTAGAGGGCAGACAGGAGCATTTTTGCGCTTTTGTTTACAGTGGCGGCAGTGCTAACGATATGCGTATCTATGTTAACCCTCACATACTCTACAATGGCTCAAACGCACATCTCATTGAGATTTTGAGCGTATTCTGTGCTAAAAATTAGCTATACATTTCAGTGCAAATCGTATAGTTTAATAGTCGCTCTCATCATTTATGAGACAAAGCAAAAAGCATTGATAACACTGGTTTTTTTGAAATGGCGTGATTGCTGAAAGTCTCAGTTTTCCATTGAAAACACAGGGTTTTTTGGACTTTAAAATATTTTGCGTGCTTCCTTCATTTATGAGACAACGAAAAAGTGCCTCAAACGCTTGTGTATCAATGGGTTGAGGGCTTTTAGCCGAAAAATTGCTATCTATTATCTACGCCTAACTGCGATGAACACGACGAGTAAGTAATTAACGCTGAGCGTTCATTGCTCACGAGCTTGTGTTCTGAGCCATACAGAACGACTTAGTAATTTGTTTTTTCCAGCAGAGAAACATATAAAAATGATTTTGGCATAGTAATAGAGCTTTAAAGTTCTGATTTATGGCGGTGAATATCGCTCATATCAGACTTTTAAACTTTTTTCAAAAGTTCGTCAAGATGACGCATTTTCGAGCATATACCCCTGTATTTTCAATGCTTTTCGGCTCTGGAAAATTGAAATTATCGCTTCAAATCTTCGTTAATTATAGAGGCTTACATTTAAGATTATACATATTTCGCTATTTTGTATAATCTCAACCTTCACACAATCAAGCCTCTTTTAGTCAAAAAATTTTAATTATTCAAGAAAGGGTGATATTTATAGAAAATATCTCAAACATTAACGATTATCGGATTACACCGCCCCTAGCATTAAGAGGTACAAGCGCTGTTGCAATTCCAGCGGCGCGGCGGTATAGTAAGTATAACAGTTCGGCTTGTCACGAAAAGGAGGTAAAGGTATTGGCAAGCCCTATATCAGTTCGCGTGACCTTGAGTAACAACAAAGGCACATGGACAGCAAGAGGCGATTATATAGACCCCATAAGCGGCAGACGGGAAAGACCGTCGCGCACTTTAAGGTTAAAAGTCGCCAAAAACACAAAACGAAAAGCTCTGGCTATGCTCCCTCAAGCAAAAGAGGAAATAGAGGCAGAGGTTAACGCACGATACAGTATAGTGGAAGAAAATCCGCCATTTGAATACTGCGTTAACCAATGGCTCGAAGCTAAGAGTAAGACGGTAAAAGAAAATTCAATGCAAGGTTACCGTTCATACGCTAAGAACCATATCATTCCTATGCTCGGGAATAACCGCATAAAGAATATTACATATGACAAATTACAATGGTATTGCGATACTATGGCTGATAGCTTAAAGCCCGAGACGATTGGCAAGCACTTCACTCTCATAAGCGGCGTTTTGGATGATGCCATGCGCGACGGGAGCATATCCAGCAATCCCGCATCTTTGGTCAAGATGCCGCGAGCAAAGGAGAAGTTTAAAGGCAACACGCTAACTGCCGGTGAAGCAAAAACTCTTCTCACAGCCGCTAAGGATGCAGGAGAGCCAATATACACGGCCATTCTTCTGCCTATGGTGTACGGTCTGCGCCGTTCCGAGGTTTGCGGTTTGCGTTGGCAGGACATTGATTTCGATAACGGCGTAATGCACATATGCAACACCGTTGTAAAAGGCGACACCGGATACATTGAGGAAGAGCGGACAAAAACCAGGAAAAGTGACCGAGTTATAGCTTTGGTGGATTTCACTGTTCCGCATTTCAAATCGCTCAAGGAACAACAGCAAACAGCGGGTCTAATACCGGGCAAAGTATGCCGCTGGCCAAACGGAGATGACATAAAGCATGACTACATCTCCAAGAAATTTGGCAAACTCTTAAAGGAAAACGGCCTGCCGCCTATACGCTATCATGACTTGAGACATACGGCAGCATCACTTCTTATTGCCAGCGGAGCAACTCCTCAGCAAACACAGGAGTTTTTGGGACACGAGACCGTGAGCACAACGATGAATATATACGCTCATTGTCTCAGCGATGTGAAAGTTAAGACTGCAAAGCTCATGAACGATATTTATTTTTCTTAAATTATGGACGCATTTTTGGACGCATTTGTAACGGGCACTAATAGTCCGGCTGTATAATCAGGCTCAAAAAAGTTCTCAAAAAGCAAGAAAAAGACCCGAAAGCGTTAACTTTCAGGTCCTAAATGTTGGTGGAGAATAGCAGACTCGAACTGCTGACCTCTCGCGTGTGAGGCGAGCGCTCTAACCAGCTGAGCTAATTCTCCGCAGCTTTTGTATTATAGCATGACGCTGCGGACATTTCAAGGGAAAATTGCGCCGCGCTGCGAAAATGCAGTGCGGCGCTGTTTTTTTGTATCAATCGAACTTCTGCTGAGCTTCGTAATCGGTGTACTGGCGGTCAAATTTCTTTTCCTCGGGCAGGAGGTCGAGGCCGATGGTGCCGCCGGGATTCATGTTATACTTCGGGTCAAAGTAGTTCTTGAGCACCTTGAACACACCGTATTCCTTCTCGCCGACGTAGCCCTCGAGCCAGGGCGCGAACATCTTGCCGATGCCGTGGTGGTGGCTTATAGACGCACCGGAGCGCTGGATAGCGTCAAGAATTGTGGTGTGGTATGCCTTAAACGCCTTCTCGTCCTGCATTTTCGTCAGGAAGATGAAATACAGGTTCGCACCCTGCGGATAGCAGTGGCTCATATGAGTTGTGACGACGGTGTTTGGCAGCGCGTGGCAGACCTTGCGCACGTCAAGATGCACCTGCTCCATGTTCGACCAATTGACGGTGCACTCAAGGGTATCGGTGGTGATACCGAAGTCCATGAGCGTATCGCGCAGGTACGGATCGTTGAAGCGTCCCTTTTCCCAACTCTTCGTGACGTACCCGGTCAGGGGCAGGCCGCCGTGCTGACGGGCGATCTTTGCGATGTTCTTCGCGACGTTTTTGGAGTAGCCCTTTTCGCCGTCGGTGAAGCCGAGGAACAGGCATCTTTCCATATCCTTATAGCCGAGCTTGTCGAGCAGCGGATACAGCGGAGTATCGTCAACGTTATACAGTCTGAGCATCATGCTCGTCTCTTCCTGGTCGGACAGGCGGAACACGGATGAATAACCGCACTCGTGCTGCATCATCTCGCGTGCTGCCTTCATTGCGTCGTCCCAGGTCTTGAAGATGTAAGAAAATCTCTTGCGATTTTCGGGCATCCAACGGAAAATTTTAAGCGTGACCTCGGTCAGCACGCCGAATGTACCCTCCGAGCCCATCATGATCTGGTTGAGATCGGGGCCGCAGGCCTCGCGAGGAT